>Ga0181407_1000299_pt1 | contig 16818 bp, 21 predicted proteins | sample 30SPOviralmetaG_FD_130136 | JGI IMG/M metagenome (GOLD analysis project Ga0181407, IMG submission 130136) | Marine viral communities from the oligotrophic San Pedro Time Series (SPOT) site, San Pedro Channel, CA, USA - 30 SPOT_SRF_2012-01-26 | ecosystem: Environmental > Aquatic > Marine > Strait...
AAATTATATCCACTAACTTTCATATAAATAAAAAAAGAAAATTATTACATAATTATGCGGTGAATGTGCCTGCCTGACTGACTGGTGCTGAGAGTGCTTTTTCATCCATTCCTGCTCCTGCCTGTTCTACTCCTGCTGTGGACGCTCCACCGCCTGCCATCGCCTTTTCTTCCGCTGGTTTTGATGTCGCACCTTCAATAGCACCCGCGACTGAGGTCAGGACCCCGAAAATTTCCCCAATTGGTCCGAGTGCGTCAAGAACACCACTGACCTCAGGTAATACATCTCCTATTCCTTCGGTGACAGTAGCGCCTGCTTTGCTTGCTACCTTGCCTACAATACTCTTGGCACCGTTGATGCCAGCGTCCAGGGCACCTGTGCTTCCATCTACAGCACCGCCTGAGACATCGCCTACACCACTAACGGCACCAGGACCTGGGCGTGAGAATGCCTTGGCACCTTCTTCTATATCCTCAGGTGTAAATCTAGCACCACCCTCGCTGGTGGTCACCGGGTTATCTACATTCGCTTCGTTGCCAGTGGCGTTTGGTCCTCTCGTCTCTCGTAATGGTGTTGCTGCTCTATCAAATCCTTCAGGGAGGGGTTGGGAACCTTCTGTACCCGCTTGTTCGGCAGGTGCCCCAGCGTGAGCGTTTGACTCGGGGGCGATGTGGTCATCTGGTGCGGTCGCTTCCGCTTGTGCTTGTTGGCGTTGCTGTCCCATATCACTAATTGTATCAAATTGCTGTTGCTTTGCGGTCACTTTTGGAAAAGGTGATGCCTCAGTCGGTCTCGGCAGTCTTTCGTCAATGGTACCTAAGTCGCTTCTAGGTGCGGCGGACGCTCTACCGCCCCTCGCGAGCGGTTCAGGTTCTACTGGTGCTGGTTCGTCGGTCGCACCAGTCGCTTCTCTTGTAGGTTGGTTGCCTGTATCTGTTCTTAAAGTTGGTCGGTCACCTGCGGTGGCACCGGCATCATTCGCGTTGTCTGACACTGCTTTCTGTGACTGTCTAGCGGCAGCATTTCTATCTGCCCATTTATTATAGACCTTTCTACCCATGTGAATGGCGGCACCAGCGCCCATAAGGTCGTTGGCGGCGGACTCAAAATGCTCGCGTGTCTGTTGGAACTTTTCCTGGATCGTCTGTGCTTTTCTATCCTGTATTTCGCGGTCGGTGTCATCCTGGTGGCGGACTCGCGCTGAAATATCTTGTGAATATTGATTGAGTAAATCGCTGAGTGAGGACATTGTGTGATACTCACGTCATATATTTTTATTCGTTGTCGTCTTTATTATTCCTGTCGTCCTCGCGTGACCACACGATTTCGTCAAAATTACGGCGCATCTCCATCGCATCTACATTCAAGAAGCAGAAATCGTAGGGGTCTTGCCGGCATTTCCGGTATAATTCTAGAAATTTCTTAGAGTTTCCACCGAAGAAGTCATATGCTTCACTAATCTTTCTGAGTTCGCTGTCCGATAGTTCTCCGCATATAATTAGTCCCATAGACATCGTCCGTGTAATTACACTCATGAATTTAAAATACTGGAGGGTCAATATAATAGACAACATGCCCTCCTTTCCAGTCTTTTGATTGGTGATGTGTCTATATTTTGTAACTAGAGCGGAGAACTCGTCCACCTTTCCATTTTTACTCTGTTTAAAATTACTAGTAATAGCGTCATCAAGCACTAGTAAGTAGCGATTTTCGTGCTCATCGTTCTCAATCATCTCAATTATTTCGTGAAGTAGAGCGTCTGAGTAACTATCAAATACAAATTCAAAATGCTCCACCATGTGTGCCATCGCTGGGTCACCCTTCGCGGTTGGTGATATAAGTATTCTAATTTGGAAGTCATCGCCGTAGAAACGTGGTGAGAGGCAGAGTGAGTTCAAAAGTGTGCTCTTCCCTGCCTTGACACGTCCTAGAACAGTCATAAAAAATGGCAGAGGTAATAGGGGGTATTTATCTTTGACATTCAATTTGTCTTCGTCTATTACTACTGGATACACCGTTAAATCATTAGATTTATTCATTATAATATAAAAATAGATTTTTATTCATATAAAAATCTAGATGTCGGAGACCATAACATTCATGCTTCCGTTGGGCATGCTTAGAACCTTCATGACACGAGTTGTGCCGACGAAGTAGTCGCAGTTGAGGATGCCATTTTCTGCCTCAATAACAGGGAAGTTGTTTCCTGCTCCTCCAGCGAACCAGGTTGTGCTGGCGGCAGCGGAGGGTTTGCGTTTATAAATTACTCTGACTGGGTATTCACCAATAAGTCTTCCACCGCCTCTGCGATTGGGTTCGCCGTTGCGGAGGTCAAGCATTAGTGGTTTAAATCTACCCTGAAGTCCCTGCTGTGGGTTAGAGAGTAGTGAGGCGCATGTCGCTGGATCCTTTACATATAATGGTTTGACTACCTGGAGGTCGCGTCCTAGTGTGTAGGTGACGTTGTTGTATTGTTCCACAGGGTTGGTGATGGGACCTGCCGTATATATGTCAATCCCGTTCACGTTGAACTGGATGGTCTCTAGTGAGATACCGTCGCACTTCTGATTGAGTAGGACTCTATCATTTACATTATCCGGTAATTGTTTGTGGAACTGAATGTAGTGGCATTCCTGGTTTATAAGATTGAGTCTGTGTTCTACTTCTGAGTCCACGTTCACGGTGGATGCTGGGATAGTCTTTTTGATTGTGCTGACATTTAAAAAGTCTAATACATATCCGCCCTGCTTCTTGGTCTCTTCAATTACTCCGTTTTGAATGCGTGAGGGGAGGATGAGGTAATCTACTAAGAGTTCTACATTACTGAATAAGACCTCGCCGTCTGTGGCACGAAGGGACTGTCCGGCACCGTAGTTATTCTGTGTAATATTGTTCGCGAATTTGCTTGACTGGTTCTCAAATTCAATTGTCAAATGGACTTTATATTGATTGAATAAGAACGCTGGGAGGTCCCTGTCATTCAACATAGGGAGGAGCATGCCGAGTGGGATGCCGATTGTCTCGTTGTCCGATGCGTTCTGTCCGAGTGCGAATGAATTGATTGCGGCACCAACACCAGTATCTACTCTGCCATAATTGATACCTGAGGTGGCACCGTTGGGGTTTATAGAACCAGTGACCTCGCAGATTGCGAGACCAGAAGTCTCGCGGACCTGGTATTTGAGGGCGTTGTGTAAGTAGTGTGAGAACTTCTTGTCCTGAACTGCCGGAGGTACGGCGTATAAATGATTGGTGGTCGCCCATAAATTTACATCTTCAATTTTTTGGATTGTGAAATCACCTACCTGGAGTTCAATTGATTTGATGGCACCAAGACCACCGTTCCAGCAATTGACACGGCAGTTGTTGTTGGCAGCAGCGGAGGAGTGGCACTTAAAGGTGAGCATAGAGTTTCTATCTACATAAGACATAGTGTCTAACCTGAATACATAACGGTAGTCAGATGATACGATGGGGTCTAGTCTTTCTGTGCGGATATCCATAACGGACTCCTGGTCATCAACTTGGTAATCGGTTAATCTATTGAGGGACATTGTGTGATACAATAAAATTATAAAATAATATCCGTGAAGTATATTATTTTCCGTCGTTTATCCGTTTTTCCGCTGTCTTAAATATTGTTTCATCCAGTTCAAATCCTATAAAATTACGCCCCAATTTCTTCGCGGCGACTCCTGTAGAACCACTGCCCATCGTAGGGTCTAATATAGTCCAGTCCTCGTCAGTCCAATATTTTATAAGAAATTCTAAAATGTCTAGGGGTTTTTCTGTTTGGTGATTGCGCTTTCCTATAAAGCATTTCTTTGAGTCATAGACGGAGAACGGCGCTTCCTCAGGGTTCTCTATAAAATCATAGACATCTAAAAAGGCATCTCCGCAATCCTCAACGACACTCGCCGGAGTAGTTGGTGTGAATGCGCCGTGATTTTTGTGCCATTCCTTGGTATTTCCGTTAGTATATAAATCGCTTGGTGAGTTCACGCCAGCACCTGCCCCCTTGTTGTCGCGGTATTCCTGAGAGAACTTCGCCTCGTATTCCTGGACGCTGGGTGGCAGGGTGGGGTCCCAGTTTGGTCCTGCTGACCCCATCTGCTTGTTTCCTGTGCTGTCATTCATCTGTGACCACCCCTTGCTTTCGTGGACGCTGGGTGGATTTGGTGGTTCATATCCGCCAAGATAGTTGCCGTCCTTGTCCTTTCTACCCTTCTCACCGCCGTCCTTCCACTGCTTCTGACCCCACACATCAGACTCCTGGACGCTCGCTGGGTTTGGTGGGTCAAATGACGGTCCATTCGGTCCGCCCTGCTTGAGTGAATTGTAAGACTCTACTGTTTGGTCGTATCCCCAGCACTCTTTCTGCTGGACTATCGCTTCTTCTACTACCGATGCTGGATTGATTGGTTCAAATGTAGAACAGATACCCTGCTTTTCTAAGTGTTCTCTATATTCTTTGGAACCGAACCCCTCACCGTGCTCCCATCCTTTCTTAGAATAGACCTGGTCGTCCTCTAATACAGACCCTGGGTTAGTAGGTTCAAATGATCCAGCGGTGTAATGTTCCTTTTTATATTTGCTACCTGGTTCTGCGTGACAGAGTTTCTTTTTAAATTTCTCTGTAGATTTCTGTAAGTCCGGACATTCCTGGACGCTTGTTGGATTTGGTGGTTCAAAATATTGGGATTGTCCTTCTTTGTCTAATTTATCCCTATATTTTTTATCACCGAATCCCTTTCCTCCACAGGCAGCACCATAGCAGGTATCTTTATTTAAATCTTCCTGGACGCTACTGGGATTGGGTGGATGAAATGAGGAGGCACCGATTGTGCCGAACCCTGGGGGTTGGTCTTTATCATAACCCCAGTCCCCCTTCTCTTGGACGCTTGTAGGCAACTTGGGGTCAAAGTGTGGTACCTGTGCGCCACTCGCCGATGCGTCGTATCCGTGGGCGGACTTCCCCTTCTCGTTGTAGGTCTTCGCGTCGCCTTTCTTGTCTGTAGAGGGTGTCTTCACAATCCGCTTGTGGTATTTGTCGCGATTGTATTTGGGGGACTTTTCATAGAAGAAATAGACCATCTCGTGATTGCGCATCGGTCTAAGACGTGATTGTAGTCCACCAGTTTTGTTTCTCTTCTTCCACACTAAGTCCATTTTGTATCCCTTCTCCCAGGACTTTATAAGATTGTAACCAAAGCGAGTGGAACAGAAATGAATACATGGAGTATTGACTGACTTTCTAACACGCTTGAACTCCTGCCAGAACTCTTCCATATCAATCGGCGTGTCCCATTTACAATTTGTCTCACCATAAGGCAGGTCACAGAGGAACATATCTACAGATTTGTCGGGGATAGTCTTAAGTAATTCTAGGCATTGTCCGTTTCTAATATCAATATTAGGCATTTGTGGTTATATATAACCACTAGAAAAAAAATATAGAATAATTTATATAAATGGATTTTACTAGAAATATATGCGATGTCCTCGTCCGCTGGTTCTGGAGGTTCTATCCGTTCGGGAGACATTTATAATTCATCGCGTGGACCATCCTTTCCTATTATCACCCTATTATATTGGTTCCTGGCATTATTGCCTGACCCTCCGTCTTGTGTATTTGTTTTTTCAGCGTATTTTTTAAATATAGGTTCTAGTGCTTCCAGCATCTTATCGGCATATTCTACCCGCCACTTTTTACCATTACCTATTGTCTGCTGCTCTTTCTTAGAAAGGTCATCCCATGCGTCCTTTGCCGTTCTTCTCGGATTTGTATCAAATGGATTGTAACCTGCCTTTTTGATTGCTCTTGCTGCTTCTAATGTTTCGTCATAGAATTTTGATTTCTTCTTCTCTTTCCTGGGGACTCCCTTGTCTTTCCTTGTCTTGCGAGGTTCCTTCGCCTTCGGCGCTGGTGGTGGTTTTGGTGGTGGTTTCGGTTTTGGTGGTGGTTTTGGTTTTGGTGCGAGGGTCCGAGGTTTTCGTGGTATTTTCTTTGGACCCTCGGATTTGAATCTCACGAGTTCCGCCTCTAATTTTGCCTTAGTACCAAATCTACCACTTGGTGAATATCCTTTGATACCTAGTGATTTTGCTTCCTCTCTAAGTTGTGCTAGTGTCGGCATGCTTTATATAATAACACACTATTTTTTTTCATTTACAATCGCCTTTATCTTAGACAATGTATCTGCCGCTTGCTTTATCATTACCCAGTTCGCACCATCTTTATAACTATAAAGTGTAGATATTAGTAGTCCATCTTCTTGTGCTTGTTCTATCAGTTCTTTTATTTTATCCATATTCTTCTAGAATAATTACTAGTAGATATTTCTAAATCAATTTTTTTTATTGTTTTTCTTGGCGAATATCTCTTCTATATTACCGTTCTTCTTCTTCTCTTCTTTCTTTATTCTTTTATTGAATACTGTAATTCCAGGACAGGACTGCTGGAACGCTCGCATCTCATCCGGAGTGGCGCGGTCTTTCTTCTCTTTTAAGGTTTCTTTTACCATTATAATAACCTAATGACACATAATAGTCATAGACAGACTAAAGTGTGTAATACCTGTGAAGGGTTCTAGGGTCTCACCGTCCACTATTCTAAAATTGATTGCGTTGAGTGAGACTGGGTTGTTTTCTAAGTGATGGACTACTGGTTGGTATGGTTCGTAAGTCCGACCAGCGACACCAGGAAGACCGCCCCCTGGATCGTCCATGCTGTCATCGCCTCTATTATTGGGTGGAACAAATGCGAGGATGCGGTCTTCTACACCTGTGCGTGACCCGAGGGCGGAGGGTTTTGTGTGGAATGCTTTGATGGGAAGGTCAGTCATCACGGCGAACTTCTTTTTTAAATATCCTGCTGCTGGAGCGAATTGAATATTCACCATATTGAATACAACGGAATCCTCAGGTTTCAGCATGAGTGGTTGTTTAAAGACCAAGGTAAATGAGTTAGACCCTGCCTCGCCATTTAAAAAGAAATTGTGATTTTTCATATTAAGTGTGTAATACAATACAATATATTTTATATTTAAGGAAAAAATATCGTGTCTAATATTATAAAAATGACTGTAGAAGAAATGGAAGAACTGGAAGAATTGATTGCTTGGAATAGGTCATTTGGAATTAGCGTTTTGGAAACGCTAATGGAAGTAGGAAAGGAAGAATACTATAGATATTTTATTTTTCTTGAGGAGCAAAGCGATGACAGTGATTGAGGCGCAATCCGGTCCCCCATTTATTCGTAGTCACTCTGACGGCATCGGCACCCCACTTCTCAACCATATAGTCGGCGTTCTCGTCCATGTACTTCTTTCGTGCTGCGCGTCCGCCCATTTGAAAGGTGATTCCGCCAGTGTCCTCAAAGTATTTTGTTTTCAGTCCCAGGTGATTGTATCGCACAATCTTCTTATCCTTAAAATAATGTGCTAGCGAGAAATCAAAGTCCTCATAGTGTTCCATGTCTGTTAGAAAGGGGATTTCGTCCTTAGTAAATATGACACCAAAGAAGGCACCAATAATATAATTGAGATTGTAGGTGACTTTATCACGGAGAAAAAAATTATTGATGAGCGGACTGATACCGAAGAGTGTCGCACCAACCATTTCGCATTCTGTAAATCCACTCATTATAAAATTATGGAAGTCATAGAAAGGATTGTTCTCCGTATCTATAATATAGTCTAGGTCATCGTCCATATTGAATACCCAGGGACAGAAGTTTTCCATGCTGTAATACCAGCGGACGAAGTTCCGCTTCTCACAGATGCCGTTAGTGTGGGTGACGATGTAGTTTAAATGGGGGAAATCTTCTATAAGTTCTTCAGTATATAATGCTAGTTGAGTTTCATTCTCTACAAAGATATCTATATCTGACCATTCTAGATTGCTTTGTCCTATCAGCGCTAGTGTTTTATCTCTCAGTATCTTCGGTCTATTGTAGGTTGGAATTGCTATTCGGTAGGGGACATCTATCTCAGGGAACTCGTGTGCCATAGTATTTATTATATAAATACTCTAGATTTTTTTTATCCGATTTTACTTCTTGTGCTTCTCCCAAATGTCTCGGTCCACGTCTCTTGCTTTTCCACCGGTAATGACTGAGGCGAGGCGCGCTCTCGCCCACGACGCAGCAGTCTGGTTAGGTCTGCTCCCTGCGTTGTAGTAGGCACCCCTCCCTTTGCTAAGGATTTTATCAATCCCCGATTTACTAATGATATTCTTAGAAATAAAATCGTCATTTGTTATCTTAGTACCATATCTTTTTTCAAATTTTATTACATGCGAACTGCGTTTTGACTTGAATGAGTCCACCTTGGGACGTTCCTTTCCTTCCTTGATTGATTTCACCTGTTTCTTTCTATCGGCAGGTGTTAGAGACTTGGGTGCGTATTCCGGTCTGATTTTCTTCGGTGGCATAATTTTTATATATCATGAATATATAAAAATATTATGGTAAAAGTAGGCAGATATGACTATAAAAAATCTACACGACCAGGAAAGAAATTGATGGTAGTAATAGAGAAAGGTGGAAAGAAAAAGACAGTCCATTTCGGCGACAATAAAATGGAACAATTTAAAGACAAGACTGGCATTTGGTCCAGTAAAAATCACGGCGACGCACAACGCCGGAAGAATTTTTTAAGTAGGTCAGGAGGAATAAAGAATAAATCAGGTGCCCTGACTAAGAATGACCCATTCTCACCAAACTATCACGCTCGGCGTGTCTTGTGGTAGGGATATTTCTTCCCTGTATTCATCGCCTGGATCATTTCACCACGGTCCAGTCTTTCCTGAGAGTTCTTAGTTCCATCGCTCCAGGTGATTTTATTTGTATCTTCGTCGCGCGCTCCGTTGCGTGCCTCCCACACTATCATGCGCTCTGCCTTAGAGTATTTCTCAGGTTCGCAGTTCATTTGTTCCAGGATGAGGGTCAGGTCATCGTGGTAAAGTCTAGATTGATGTGTCTGGTAATATTCGTAAAGGTTCATGTTTGTTACAATTCATTATTGACTTATTTTTAAATCAATTTTTTGTGATATTATAAAAAGAATAATAAAAAATTATTTAAAGCGTCGCTTAAAGGACTACAGCGAGTTCAGCGCCAGCGCCGACATTCACGACCTTCTTAGACCATACAAAGGTATTGATATTGTGATTGTCTGCGCGGACACCGCCGAATCCCAGGCGGATTTGTCCCTCGGCATCCTTGAGGTCGTAATAATATGGTCTCTTCGCGAGTTGTCTTCCTACTAAGAATGAATTGGTATAAATCTCTAAGTTCGCTCCGTCTGTATTTCCTAAGTCCTTTGCTTCATAGTTAAGGACATCTAATGCCTTTGCTACTTCGTGCTGAGCGATGATGCGCTGGTTATTGACCTGTGGATTGTATGCGCGGACTGGTTGGAGTCTATTATTTAAGAAATATTGAACGTCGTTGAGGTTCATCTGTGTTGGGTCACTCGCTCTGAAGTAGGTTGAGTCGCATGCGCCGGATTGCCCTGTAATATTATTGAATGAACTGAGAATACACAACGCCTTAGTAGCGACACTATTGAGTTCTACCTGATGCTGTGTGGCGGCAGCGAGTAGTGATGAGATGTGGAAGTCGTAGGATGTGAATTCGTATTGAAGTCCACCTGCGACCGCCTGGATCATCTGCTGAGGTGGAATTACAGAGACGATGCGGAACTGGGGTCTGACCTTCGCTGCTTTATTGACTGAGGTCAATTTCATACTGTTATCAGTAGAGGCGGCAATACCAGGACCATTGAAGGTGACATCTACATTCGCACCGTTCTGTACCATGTTAGTGATTGAGTTTCCTGTTTGAAGTCTGACTACTCCAGCACCAAGGTCCCCATCTATATCAATTACATTACCTACCGCGAATCCGCAGTTTTCTACGGTACATGCCTCTAAGGTCCATAGAGCACCAAATCCACCTGTGTTGGCACAGGCAGCACCATCGCCGAGTGTTACTGATGGTTCAATTTTTCCTGCGGTGCCTGCCTGATTGAGGCATGCGGTCTGTAATTGGTGAAGGCAGACCTCAGGACTTTCCATTGTGATTTCTATTCTAAGTCCACCGAATGCGAGGACAGGGCAGAGGCGCTCATCGTCCCAGTAGCGGAAGATACCTGCCTTGAGTGGTGTGGTATATCTGCGGAAGTTAAAGACATTAGTACCATCGGTGGCATCAAGTGGTGAGAGAACCTGGTCAGGGACATTGTCCCCCTTCAACTGAACTGGGGTTCTAACTCCTGCTACATTATCATTTGAATAGACCTTCTCACCACATCCGGTGAGGGATTGAAGATTGGTCTTGTCTTCAAATAAATATTGATGAGTGATTGCCGACCACTGGTTATAGTGCTGTAGTGTTTCTAAGTGTGTACCGTCCCTGAGAGAATAAATATCAATCCGCGAGAGCAGGGCATCTACCCCAGCACTGCCGTTGAATCCAAGTCTATTCTGTGTGCTACTAGTATTACAGACATCAAGGCATAAATATGAGTCACGCCCCTTGACTAGTCCAAGGTTGGGTGGAAGTTCAAAGATGACCTTCTGACCCTGGGTGACATCAAATTCAGTTCCATTAGTAGGAACTAGCGAGAGCATTTTAGTGTTCATCGGTTGTTCTGCCATATTGTGTGATATTGTATATAAAGAAAAAAAAAATAAAATAGTATTTTATAAAATAAATAATGAGTTTATTCAAAAGAGACCCAGTGTTGTCCGTTCAAAATGACTTCCCAGCAGCAGGTATCTCCACCCAATTTGCCAGTATTCATCACGCGGTTCTAGATATAAATTTCCAGGCGACGAAGGATTGTAAATTACAAATCAAGACATCCCCTACTTCTACACTAGCGGATGAGGTACTCTACTTTGAGAAAGACATTCCAGCGAACACACGATTTCAAAGACGACTCGCGGTGCCATCATTCTTCCTCAGAATCGTATATAATAATACACCTGGTGTTGCTGGTAGAATTAGTTCTCAAGTCTTCCATACAGAAGACAAGCAGTTCAACGCTTCCACATTTTTAAATTCTAATATAGAAATAGATGCTAACACTAACCTCGTACGAGTGGGAAATGATTATGATGTGGATATGGTTAGAGGTATTCACCCCGATTTTAAGAAAATCAACATCCAGGCAATATCACAGGCACAGCAGGCGGCAGAAGCGACTGTAGGAAACAACGCTCAGAATATATTGAGTATCCCCATAAATGCTTCGCACAATTTTTATGTGAACTCCGCTGGAACCCAGGACAACGCGACCGGAACCGGAGCACGGACTATTACAATTGATTATATAGACAATAATTACGACGAACAGACAGTCACGAAATCTCTACTCGGTGGTGGACTCCAACCACTAGACATCAACGGACACGCAATCACTAGGGTCACCGTCGCATCGGTCGGCACCGGACTAGTGAATAGTGGAACTATTAGAATTACTAACTCAATAAATAGTTACACATTCGCATTTATGGATACTGGGGCGTGTGTGTCACACACTGGCGTGTATTTGATACCTAGAAATAAGCATTTGATCGTGACCGACGCACAAATATCTATAATAGGATACCCTGCGATTATTAGAATATATGAATACGATTATGGGGGGATAGGCACACGTGGTTCTATCGGTGATTTTAGAATGAACACCAACGGAGTCAATAATAGTAATTATAGACTCAACGGTAAAATTACAGAAAAAAAAATGGTTCTACTAAATGTGATACCGGATGCTGGCGCGCCGACTACTACTACTAATATAAATGTAAATATAAATTGTGTGCTCTGCCCTGCCGTCAATCTCTTCCCTGTAACCGTCTAGGCGAAGACGACTTCTATTTTTTTTCTAGGTGCTTCTTCTGTAGGAACCTTATTGATTTTATTTATTATTGAATCGCTGAGAACTGGATTTATATTATAATAAAAATTATTGAATTCACATTTCGTAATTCCAAAAATAAAATAAATATCATCGGTGGATTTTAAAAATATTTCTTTCACCGTTTCTCCGCTATTATAAATCACCTGATACATTATATTTTATATATAAAATATGTAATTAGATTATAATGGGCACCTGTCCGCTATGTGATTGTGATGTTGCTACTTGGTCTAATGAGTTCTGTGGTTCATGTGAAAAAATAAAGTTTATAGTGAAATTGATGGGGAAAGAAAAGATATTGAAGTGTTTCTCTATGACCTTTGCTAGGAAACAATTTCTAAGCGGTGAGTGATTCCGCTTTCTTAGTATAATAATATGCTAGTTGCTTTGCTGAGCGTATCTTCTTGTCTAACTCAAGACGCTGGCGTTGCTCAGCGGACATCGTGGAAGGGTCTTGTTTCCACTTCTTATTGTAGTGACGGGTTGATGCCTCACGTCTCTGTCTCATAAGTTTATTATATTTTTCTAATGCCTTATCATCCATTTTTTACTATATTATAAAAGTAGTTAGTCTTTAAATCAATTAGGAAATTCAAATTTAGTGAAGGACTTAGGAAAGGCACGACCCTCCTCCCACTCCTTTATAGCGACCATAGTCATATGCCGTGCGGTCCAAATTGTCTTGGCAAGTTCCTTCCTTAGTTCAAATATTCTATCGGTACACTTCTCGTGCTCCTCGTGCCATTTTTCCTCGCCCATCTCCTGAGCGTCCTTAGTCATCTCCGTGATGACCTTATCGTTCCACTTGCCTCGCTGGACAGTCTCAATCTCGGAGTATTTATTGTCTAATAGTTCTCTAACTTTGTTATCCATACTATATTCTATTAGTTCCTTTACTTTGTTATCCATCTCTTTTTTTGATATAATAAAAAAGTGAGTTAGTTATAAGTATTTATAAATAATGACTATAATTATTAGTAGGTATTTAAGGATGTAATTAGATATCGTGAATCTCCCCTGAGTCCTCCTCTTCATCATTTGAGTAGGAAGAACCTACACCTGAATCACCCTCCACAATTTTATATCCTCTATTTTTTAAGTAGGTGACAACACGCATCAAATCAAATGTCAGAACCTTTTGATTACGACTGCGGTGATGCTCCTGTCGGAACAGGTTATTTAGTTCCAGCATTTTATTCATGAAATCCCTACGGTTCTTAGGTTGGAACCGATAGTCCACACAGTGGTCAGAATATGAGGCATACAACTCTGTCTCGCAGATGTAGTCCCTCTCCCTGTACTGTTTAAATTGTTTCATCGTGTGGAAGAAGTCGCAGACGAAGGACATTACTGGATCGGCGGTGCCGTTCATCAGGCGGTTGTAAAAATCTGTCTTTGGAAAGTCCGACCACACTCTCTTGCTGATGTCACGCTCCATCAAATAATTATAGAACAATTTGAGAGCGTTGTGATTGTGGAAGAACGCCTCAACTGTAGCGTCAACCTCATCGGTAGTCATTTTCTCACGCTTGGACTCAATAGGCACGAACCGACGGTTGCTGTCCGAGATGTTGATTGTGTCCTCATCATTCGTGGTGGCGATACAGCGGATATATGTGCGGATTTCCTTCTCTTGCTGGAACTTAGCGTTGGAGGTCATCCTGTCCGTTGTGACGAAATCCTTAAGTTTGCTGTAGAACTTATCGGTGCCTACCTTCTCAATCTCCTCAAATGCGACCAGCATCTTGTTGGCAATCTGACTGTTAAAGTGTCCGAACACATACTGCTCAGGTTTGGGTGTCTTAAAATAGTATTTGTTGATGTGTCCGCCACCCATCAACGTCCCCAGCAACTCCGCCAGCATTGTCTTACCGATGCCCTCTCCACCCTTAAGAATCGGCATCGCATTCGTCCGTCCTGTTGGATGCTGGAATAGATGCGCGATCCAGTCGGTGAGGTATTCCGTCATCGCCTCAACCTGGTCGCTGCCATCGTCGCACAACCTGCGGAGGTGTCCCAGTATAATTTGGAGGTCTTCCTCGTCCTTGATTGACTGATTGACCGGTTCATATTTTTCTATATAGAACCCCTCAAATGTATTATAGATGTGAGGGGGACACACATCCCGGTCCGGAATGAACTCCTGCTTGACGTAGGTTTTCTTGTTGGGGTCTCTCATCCAGTTCCTCACGAATGTCGCTGCCTTGTCCGTGAATACCGTCATATTATTATTGCCGTCAAACATTTTGTGGTAGTCAAATTCCAGGATGAGGTCGTCCTTAGACTTGAGCATCCATTCATCCACTATCGGATGCTTGACAATGAACTTGCTGTCCTTGGCGCAGAATGCGACCAGCGTCTCAAATTCTTCCTTGAGCGCCTCGTATTCCTTAGTCTCAACCTCTCCCTGGTAATTATCAAAGTCGGAGAGCATCGCCGGGTCTATTCCTGGAAGAAAGTCCTTCATCTTCTTCTTGGCGAATGTGATTTCCTTGTACCCAGCGACTTCCTGAATATAGGTGTTGAGTAGGTCAATAATATTCTCATCCGCATCGCGTGGGATGAAGAACCCATCGTGGAGGTCAGCAACTGGCAGAACCCCCTTGCTTTCCAGGAAGTCCATCGCCTTGTCAATGATTGCCCACTCCTCTGTAAAATAGATGTGCGACATCAACTTGCCATTGATGTTGCCTCCTCGGATTGAGGACCCCTTCTTAGTAATAAAGCGCTTGGTTGCTTCATGCTCAGGCATCCTGGCGTAGAACTGCTGGAGGTTGAGGAGTTCCTGGTCTAACCTCTTCATCTTGCTGATATCGTGCCAGGCAGAATAGTCGCTGAATGGTTTTGTCATGTAGAGCATCTTTGCCTCATCGCGTGTCCTGCCTTTCTTCATTAGCATCTTAAGGCAGATTGCCCTGTTCTGGATATGCTCATCAATTGCCGAGCATTCTTGTCCGTGCTTGTGCGCCAGGTGACTTAGAACGGAATACACGGAGCATTTGATATCAATATCAATATAATGCTGGAAGGCAAGGGTATTGCGTGTCCGCCTGGATAGAGCGCCGAGACCCTTGAGACACCAGTTGCGGTCGTCCAGGTACACCCCCATTTTCTTATATTGAGGATTGATGCGATTGTGCTTGCTCTTCATCTTGGGGAGGAGGACACGATCCGTTGCGGATAGGTCGCTGTAATTATTGGTGAGGAGATGGGTTACAAATTTACTGTTGATAGTTTCAGGATGTCTCTGCCTGGTCATGGTTTTTGTTATATTATAAAAATGATTTATTTTTAAGTATTTATTCAATTTTTTAAGTTTCAATTTTACACTTAAATAAAATATTATTTAAAGGTCCGTTATAAATGCTACTTAAGGACTGGCGTAATGCCCAGTCACTCGCCAAAACGCTAGTGACTGGCGCAAAATTCTAAAAAATTGATTTTATTTTTACAATTATATATATAGCAACACACAGCAACAGACAAGCAATGGCAACTATTTTTAACACGCTATACACGCAATACAACTACACCTCGGTTCTACAGGAACTGCGCACCTATACTATCTACTGGGAGAACGACGAGTCCCCGGACGATGTGGAGCGGGGTTGCTGGGCGCTCAAGGGCAAGGAGGACCACTGGCAGGGAGACCCCCGCATGACGGACCTGGAGTGGATGTGCGGGTGCCTGGACGAATTGTGGGAGGAGGACAACTACCACAACACTTGGCACACGTCGTTCCCGCTGGAGGGCAAGGAACTAAATGACTACTGCCTACTCTAAATAAAAATAAAAAAAAAATTATACCAATACCTCTAGGGACAATCCCTTTTTCTATTACTACCAGTCACTCGCCAAAACGCCAGTGACTTGGTAGGCAAAATGCGCATTTCTAAAAAATTGAGTTTTTCTATAGAAATAAGTGTTAGGCAGTATTGGAGCACAACGACTAGTGACTGACTAGTGACTAGCGCATAAGTAAAAAAATTGAATTATTCTACAGGAATAAGTGTATAGCAACACTAGCACACAAAGCAACAGACAAAATGAAGACAACAATCAATCTCACCCTAGACCTCCCGGCGCCGCCGCAGTGGATGCTGGACGAGGTACAGCAGGAACAGGATGCCTACGAGGTGGACCTGTTTGACCGGTGTATGACTATCAAGGAATTCCGCATCCTGCTCATCCCAATCATCTGGAAGAAGAAGGCAGAACTCCAGAACCACGTCTCCCTGCTCCTGCTGCCGGTGTGGCATGTGTCCGCCGAGCGGCAGATGAAAGAGGCGCGCAACCAGAAGCGTATCGGATTACACCGCTACCTCCCCGGCGGACTGGACAGGGTCAATCAGCGCCGCGCCTGGAACGACCTGCCGCCGGTCGCCACCCTGGAAGAAGTGTACGGACCGGACATCCTGGAAATGACCCACGACGAGATTGCGCAATATGACGCAACGGAGAGCACCAACCATTCCTGGCACAAGTCCTACGCCAACAAGGTCATGGAAATCGTATTCAACATCAACAAATACGGCGCGGAAAAGTTCCAGCGCGACTGGCGGGGTTCTCACTACAAGTCCAGCACCTGGGGCAAGATGATGCTCCCCAAGGTGGAGGCGGCGCTGGCGTTCAAGAACGGCAAGGTCCCTGAGACTCGCAAGACCAAGGCGTATGAACTCTGCCACCACTACAAGCGCGCGCACATGCGTCCGTTCTGGGAATGCGTGGCGATTCTCAAGAAGAACATCAAGATGGAAATGATTACCTACGACTCGGTCGGAGTCCCCTACCTCAACGAATTATTTAAGAACTAAAAAAAATACAAAAAAATGCCCCCTGCCCTACTTGCTCCCTTTTTCTATTACGGAGGACCGGAGAAACGGAGAAT
>Ga0181407_1000315_pt1 | contig 16481 bp, 18 predicted proteins | sample 30SPOviralmetaG_FD_130136 | JGI IMG/M metagenome (GOLD analysis project Ga0181407, IMG submission 130136) | Marine viral communities from the oligotrophic San Pedro Time Series (SPOT) site, San Pedro Channel, CA, USA - 30 SPOT_SRF_2012-01-26 | ecosystem: Environmental > Aquatic > Marine > Strait...
GGTTTAGCTCTTTTAAAATGTTATAATCTTGGAAGAGAAGAAATTAGTCGTAGAGGATTTAAAGGTCGTGAGTGGTTACTTTCAGATGAAGCTAGAATGACTGCTAAAGGTATGGGCCAAAACTTTATAGATAATATAAATGTTTTATTTGAAAATTGGAAACCTGTAGAAAAATTTACTATAGAAAAAGTTGGTGAAGGACATACCACTTATAACCCAAATCCAGTCCAGTATACTCCTGAATTTGAACAAAAATTAAAAGAAGCCTTATCATGAAACCTACCTGCATAGTTAGTTGTCCAATAGATACATTTAGCGGATATGGACACCGCTCTCGCGACTTTGTTCGCTCACTTATAGAAGCAAAAAGTAATGAATGGGATATTAAAATTGTCCCTCAAATGTGGGGTAATACTCCTTGGGGATTTTTAGATAAAAAGGATCCCCTAAAATCTCTTTATGTTCAGGGTCAAGTCCAACAACCCGATATTTGGATCCAAATTACTATCCCCAGTGAATTCCAACGTGTGGGGAAGTATAATATAGGAGTTACTGCGGGCATTGAATCCACAGTCCCACCCCCTGATTTTATTCAGGGCATGAATAATATGGATATGAATTTAGTATCTTCTAAATTTACCAAGGATACTTTTAGTCAAGTCCAATTCGAACAAAAAGACCAACAGGGTAACCCTACGGGAGTAATTAAACTCGAAAAACCTATTGAAGTTTTATTTGAAGGTTTAGACACAGGAGTATATTTTAAAAAGCCTGAAAAGTCTAATTTACTTAATAACATAGATGAAAATTTTTGTTTTTTATTTACAGGCCATTGGTTACCAGGAAGTTTTGGGGAAGATAGAAAAAATGTTGCAACTATGATTAAAACATTCCTTGAGACTTTTAAGGGAAGGGGATCTAAACCGGCACTGTTACTTAAAACTAGTAAGGTTGATTATAGTCTATTAGATAAAGAAGAAATTCTTAAACACATTCGCGATATTAGAAACCAATTTAAATTTAAAGAAGACTTACCTAATATTTATATTTTACATGGTGAATTTACTAATGAAGAATTAAATAAAATTAATAATGACCCTAAAGTTAAAGCATTCGTTTCATTCACTAAAGGTGAAGGTTTTGGTCGTCCATTACTTGAACAAGCAATCACTGGTAAACCTGTGATCACAACAAATTGGAGTGGACATGTTGACTTTATTCGTCCTGAATATAACGTATTATTAGGGGGTGAATTAAAACCTATTCATGAATCTGCTGTTAATAAGTGGTTAATTAAAGAAGCTAATTGGTTTAATGTTAACACTGATGTAGCATCTAAGGGGATGAAAGATGTTTATAAAAACTATAAAAAATATATAGAAAATAGCCGCAAACAAACTAAATGGCTTAAAGAAAATTTTAGTTTCAATAAAATGACAGAATCACTGTTAGCGAGCTTAAGTTCAGTTAAAGTAACAACTAATATACCTTTACAATTACCCAAACTTAAAAAACTAGAACCATGAATACAGATTTAATAGAATGCCCATGTTGTGGATCAGATGCCTGTTCCAAAACCACAGCCAAAGATGGTAGTGACATATATCTGTGTTGGACTTGTGGTATGACTACTAATAGTTTAATGGAAGATGATAGTGATTTTGAAAAAGATAACTATGACCAAACAGCTGAAATTATTAAAGACCTAAAACAAGTACATGATAATTTGGCTTGGTACCCTAAAGTTATTAATTTACCCGAAAATGGAATGGTATTCCCCGAATGGAATAAACGAGTTAAAGATTGGTATTGGGCATCAGTTAAAGCCATTCCAGTACCTGAAGAAGAAGAAGAAAAATACCCTGACCCAAATAACCCAGGTAAATTTTATAAATTTAGGATGGATATTAAAAATATAAAGCGATATGATAAATTATGTTTTATGGATGCCGCTGAAGAAATAGGAATGTTTGAATCATGAAAATAAGTTACGCAGTACCCGTTCATAATGAATATGAAGAAATAGATAGATTACTTGAACATCTTCTTAAATATAAAAAAGAAGAAGACGAAATTGTAGTTCAATGTGATCAAGGCAATACCACAGGCAATGTATATAAAGCATTAGACAAGTATAAACATCAAGTTAATATTATTGAATTTCCTTTAAATCAGGATTTTGCCTCATTTAAAAACAACCTTAAAAATAACTGTACAGGGGATTGGATTTTCCAAATAGATGCTGATGAAGTACCTGATGAATATTTAATTACAACCTTACCCTTTATTTTAAAAGAAAACCCTAATACTGAAGTATTTTGGGTTCCACGAATTAACACAGTACACGGTATAACCCCCGAACATATCCAAAGGTGGGGATGGGTTAAAGACCATGATGGTAGAATCAATTTCCCTGATTTCCAGTGCCGTATACTACAAAATTCTCCCAAAATACAATGGATAAATAAAGTACATGAGGTACTTTATGGCCATACTAGTCAAACTAAACTCCCCGAGAATGATGAATTTTGTTTAATTCACCCCAAATCCCTCCAAAGACAAGAACAACAAAACAAATTATATAGTACAATATGAAAATTACCCATTGTATTTCTACTTATAATAATTTAGAATATTTAAAACTAGCTATTAAATCTGTAAGACAACATAGTTTTTATAAAAATGCCCCTTTTGTTATTCATGCTGAAAATTGTACAGATGGTACCGATGAATGGTTAAAATCTAATGCTGAAAAATATAATCTAGAGTATTATATAGATAAAAACCAAACCCCTATTGGTATTGGTGGTGGGATGAATTTTTGTGCAAAAAAAGTAACTACTAAATTTATTAATTTTTTACATTCTGACTTTTACGTTTCAAAAAATTTTGATTTAGAACTATTAAATGAGTATAAAAAACATACTAATAAAGTATGGGTTTTTAGTCAAAGAATTCAACCTAATATATTTAATGAAGAATCTAGGGCAGGTACTTTAATAGTTCCTGTAGAAGCCTTTGGGGGGTATTATAATGATTTTAATGAGGAGTACTTTTTAGAATATGCCCAAGAATTATCTTCTATAAATAATGTTGTTATAAATAAAGAAGAAGGAGTTTCGGGGTTAATATCTAAAGAAGATTGGGATTTAATTGGAGGCAACGATCCATTATTTGCTCCTGCTAGCTGGGATGATAAAGATATATTTTTAAGAGCTGCTTTAAAGGGATTTAAATTCCCCTTAACGTGTAAATCTATAGTGTGGCATTTTGGTGCTAGGGGCTCTCATAGATTAGAAGAAAATAATGGACAATCATCTGAGCGACAAAGAAAAGCAGAATATGAAAATAACCAAAAATGGTTAACTAAGTGGAATAAATACCCAAAATTCGATCTCAATGGCTCTATTTTACCACAAGGAATGTCCATTAATAACCAATATAAAGGTATTTACAAATGAATAACTATCTTATAGTTGCTACAGATAATCGAAGTTATTTAGATCTAAAAAATGTTGTATTAGAATTAAAATCTAAAAATTTACCATATTTTTTCTTATATAATAACTCTCCCCACAGACTTGATCCATCATCTTCACTTCAATCATATTCATATGATACTAATGTAGAATTTAAGAGTAAAAAATATTTAAGTCAAACATTGGGACTTCAACTTCCCTTTAAACCTACGGTTCTTTTAATTACAAATGAAAATTGGAATCCTGAAAAGGGGATATTGTGGGAGTTTAAGCAATGGGGGTGTTTTATAGGATGTATTGAAAATTCTTCGTGGATTCATAGTAGTATAAAAACTAAATTAGAATTAGCTAGTAGAAAATCTTTTCCTAGCAATTGTATAGATGTATTTTTTGACCATAGTAAGTGGTGTTTAGAAACAAAAAGAGAAGCGGGATGGTGGAACCAAAAATCCATAATAACTGGTAATCCCCGTTATGATAATTTAAATTTTAATACTAGTAATAAAGATATAATAATTGTATACGGTTCTATGGAAATAGAACACCACAGTAAAATATTAACTATTTATAAGGAGTTAATTAAAAAATACCCCAGTTGGGAAATTTATTATAAACCTCACCCTAACGAAATAAATGAATTCCCTAATGATTTTAATCAAATTAACGTACTAACAAGTAATAATTTTTTACAAATATTAGAAAAATCTAAACATAATATAGGAATATTTGGTTCTGTTATGTATTATCCTTTAGCTATGGGTAAAAATGTTGTTATATTAAATCAATCATTAGTAGGAGTAGAAGATGAACTAAATATAGAAAATTTTAAAGGTCATGAATTTAATTTTTGGAAAAATATTTTAAATTTTAGTGATTTTAGTGATTTTAAGTCATTTATATCTAAAGATTTTATTAATAAAACTATAAAAAGAAACCAAATTTTAGAAAATCACCTTAAAGAAAATTTGGTATTCTACGATAGCAATCATACATTTATGGAAAAGTATTCTAATAATACTCCTGTACTTAAGTATTATACAGAATTTAATGATAACAAATCATCTAAAAGAATAATTAATTATATAGAAAATGAATAAAAAATTTTTTAACAATAAAAAAATCCTAGTTACGGGGGGAACGGGGTCATTAGGAAAAGCTATAATCAAACACCTTAAACAATACAATTGTAAAATTATTGTATATAGTAGAGATGAAGGGAAACAAGCACTTGCTTTTGGTAATGATCCTACTATAAAAAGAGTTATAGGCGATATTAGAGATTTTGAAAAACTAAACACAACACTTTCAATACACAAACCTGATTATGTTATACACACAGGAGCCTTAAAAAGAGTTGATGATATGGAATTTTACCCAGATGAATGTGTTAAAACTAATGTGCAAGGTTCAGAGAATGTAGCTAGAGCTTCATTATTGAATAATGTAAAAAAATGTATATTAGTATCAACAGATAAAGCATGTCAACCCATTAATGTATATGGTTCAAGTAAGTTTATAGCTGAAAGAATATTTACAAATTACGATTATAATTCAGATTCAACAATTTTTGCTTCTGTTAGATATGGTAATGTAATAGCGTCTAGAGGATCTTTTATACCATTATGGATGGATTTATTAAATAAAGGGGAAGGTATAAAAGTAACATCTATGGAATGTACTAGATTTTTATTCCCCCTCTCGGATGCCGTAGATACAGTATTGAATAGTTTATATTACGCAGAAGGGGGGGAGGTATTTATTCCTAAAATAAATTCATTTAAAATGGGTAACATTATAGAATCCGTAAAAAGAATAATGAATTTAAATAAAATCAGTTATGAAATTACAGGTATGAGACCTGGAGAAAAATTACATGAAGATATGTTAGCTAAAACCGAATTAGATTTTACATATGAAGCTACAAACAAATTACTAACAGTATTACCACAGTATACCAATCGTAATCATTCATATAAAGATAAGTACACAGGACTAGAGTTTAATTCATCATTACATAATAATGATAATGTAAATGATTTAATAAAAATTATAAAAAGAGGATTAAAAGACACCCAATGAAAGTAACAAAATTATACTCAGCTACGGTCCTTATTGAGGATAATGGTGTAAAATTATTATGTGACCCCTGGTTAGTTGATGGAGAGTATTTAGGATCTTGGTTTTGTTACCCTTCTCAAAAAAATTTTGATTTTTCAACACTAGATGATGTTGATTATATTTACATATCTCATATCCATCCTGACCATTTAAGTGTAAATACTTTAAAAAAATTAAACAAGAATATACCTATAATAATTAGAGATTTTGAAGCAGGTAAATTTGTAAAACTTACTGTTGAAAGATTAGGATTTAAAACAATTGAATTAAAAGATAATAAAAGATTTAATCTAAAAAATAATCTCCATTTAACTATTATGGGGGCCGGATTCTGCAACCCAGAAGCATGTACTAAACAATTTGGATGTAGTGTTGCAGGATTTATTTCAGAAACTCATAATAATGAAAAAAATAATTTTGTTGCTTCTCAAATAGATACGCTTTGTATTATTGATAATAACGACAAAGTAGTATTAAATATTAATGATTGTCCTTATAATATAGCAAAATATGCTTTAAATAAAGTATTAAAAAGATGGCCTAATATTGATTTATTACTTCATGGCTATGCAGGAGCTAGTGCATATCCTCATTGTTTTGAAAATTACACAGAAAATGAAATAACTAATGTGTATGGCCCTAAACAAAATCAATATTATTTAGAAATGGGTTTACATTTTATAAATCATATAAAACCCAAAAACCATCTTCCTTTTGCAGGTACTCTTGTATTAGGAGGAAAATTAGCTAACGAAATAGAACCTATTAGAGTATATAATGAAATAGATGAAGCATATAACTATTATAAAAAATTTGTAAAAGAAAGTAAAACAATATTATTAAATGATGGTGAATATTATAATTTAAATACTAATAAAACCTCTAAAAATTACACACCAACAAATTTAAAACATAAAAAGGAATATATTAAAGAAATATCTAATTATTCATATAAATGGGAAAATAATCCAATACCTACATTAGAAGAATTAAAAGATTTATCTATAAAGGGATTTAATAGATTTAAATCTAAAATGCAGGAATATAATTTTAAGTCAAATAAATTTATATATCTTCCTTTAGTAAATAATGTTGTTATGGAAATATCATGTTCTACAAATGAATACGAATTTGTAAATTTAAGTGAATTAAAAAAAGATAACTTTATTGTTTTTAAAGTAGATCCTAGGCTATTAAAAGAACTTTTATTAGGACCACGATATGCTCATTGGAATAATGCAGAAATAGGATGCCATATAAAATTTAATAGAAAACCTGATATATATGAAAGAGGTATACATTTTTGTATGAATTACTTTCATATTTAAAAAATAAAAAATATGAATGAAGAAAAATTATGGGGAAATGCAATTAGGTTGATGCCTAGAGGTACCCAAACATTAAGTAAATGTCCCGATCAGTTTGTAGATGGAGTTTATCCTAAATTTGCTAAAAAATCTAAGGGAGCTTATCTAAAAGGGTTAGATAATAAATGGTATTTAGATTTTATGAATGGGTTAGGACCTATTATATTAGGACATAATCATAAACGTACTAATAAAGCCATAAAACGAGAATTAAAAAATGGCATAATCCATTCTTTACCTACACTTTTAGAACAACAATTAGCTGAATTAATATGTGAAGTAGTACCTTGTGCTGAACAGGTTAGATTTGCAAAAAATGGAACAGATGTAGATTTAGCAGCTGTAAGAATAGCAAGATCATATACAGGTAGAGAGCACATAGTAAAATGTGGGTATCATGGTTGGGGAGACTGGCATGGAGTTATAATGAGAGATTATGGTATACCTAAATCACTAAAAAAAATAGTATCAGAATTTAAATATAATAATTTAAAAAGTTTAGAAAAAGAACTTAAAAAACGCCCTGTAGCAGGAGTTATAATGGAACCACAAGCCCTTACAACTCCAGAACCTGGATTTTTAGAAGGTGTAAAAGAATTATGTATTAAATATGGTGCATTACTTATATTTGATGAAGTAGTATCAGGGTTTAGATGGTCATTAGGGGGAGCCTCAGAATACTATGGTGTTACTCCCGATTTATGTTGTTTAGGGAAAGCACTAGCTAATGGAATGCCTTTAGCAGCTATAGCAGGTAAAGAAGAATATATGCAAGAATTAAATCATGCATTTTTTTCAATGACATTCGGGGGCGAATGTTTATCTTTAGCAGCAGGGATAGAAACAATAAAAGAACTTAAAACTAAAAATTATAATCATATTTGGGAATTAGGTAATATGTTAGATAAGGGGATTAAAGAATCAGCATTAAAACACAACCTAAAAATCAATTTCGCAGGCGACGCTCCTAGACATAATTTATCATTTGATCCTAGTTATACCGACCCTACAGGAATGAAGGGGTTATTTTATCAAGAGATGGTGAAACAAGGTATACTATTCCCAAATGTTATTTATATTTCCTTTGCCCATACTATAAAGGATATTAAAAAAACCTTAAAAGCTGCCGATAAAGCATTTAAATTTGTAGCAGATAATATAAACAACATTGATAGAGCTTTAGAGGGTAAAAAAAGTATAGATATTTTTAGAAAAAATACATAATGGATAAAACTAAAATAGTATATTATGCTTTTCCTTTTCATATAGACATGTTAGAAAGGACTATATTACAATTAAAAAAAGCTTCTAATTATTCCGATACTAAAAAATACCTATGTTTAGACATAGTTTTAGATATTTCAGACGAAAACTTTGATTGGAACCAATGTCAAATTCCTAAACAGTTTTTTATAGATAAATTTAAACATATAGAAACTTATTGTGATTTTTGTTTAGATGTAAAGTTTAGAATTGATACTAAATTAAAAAGCTCAGGCGAGCATCAACGACAAATACTTGAAAATAATAATGGAGAATATAATTTAATATGGCTAGATCCCGATATTTATTTCCCTACAGAAATTTTTTATATATTAGAAAATATAATCCCTACAATTGAACAAGAAACTTCTACATATATGATTACTCCTCAAATTGCTAAATTTTGGGACTCATCGTGGGATATTATAAGTAATGAGCATTATGTAAATTCTTCTATTGAATTCGATGACATAAACGTATATGAATTAGACAGCAAATGTAATACAGAAAATTTAAGTTTAATTAAGAATTATCAACATAAATTTGCTGGGGGGTGGTTTAATTTTCATTCTAAAGAATTAACTAAATTAATGAAGTTACCTCAAAGTATAGGAATATTTCACCATATAGATTTATTTCAACAAGAAAAATTTAAGATACTAAATCAAAAAGGGTATGACATCCCACAATATATTATAAATAACTGTATAATAGCAGAAGATAGAAAATATTATCATAAAAATGAATATTTAACAAAGTATATTCCCCTAAAACCTAATGCTAGTGGATATTCACAAGACCCAAATGAAATATTTCATAAGGTCCAAAAAGAACTTAAAAAATTATTATAATGGCTTACGGAGTATATAAAGTAACAGAAGAATTCGAAAACCGATTAGCAGACTATACAGGAGCAAAATATGCTATTACTGTAGATAATGCATCGAATGCTATATTTCTAGCATTGATGTATGAAAAATCCAAAGGTTTAAACATTACTATTCCCTCTAGAACTTATCCCTCGGTTCCCTGTGAAATTATTCATGCTGGGGCTAAAGTGAAATGGGAAAAAGTTAAAGGTAAAACAATTAAAGGAGCTTATCAACTAAAACCTACCAAAGTATGGGATTCAGCTTTAAGTTTCACAGGTGACATGTATATTCAGGACACTCATATGTGTTTATCATTTACAGGACCCTATAAAACATTTAAATTAAGTAAGGGGGGTGCTATTATAACAGATGATTATGATGCTTATTTATGGTTTAAAAGGGCTCGTTATTCAGGTAGAAGAGCATGTTCATATCATGAAGATCATTTTGATATGTTAGGATGGAATTTTTATATGATGCCCGAATTAGCTGCTAGAGGATTATTATTAATGGATCAATTTTATAACCCTGATGGTTCTAAAAAACAAAATAAAGATATAGAAATGTCTTACCCTGATTTATCTAAGTTTAAAGTATATGAAACATAATATTTTAGTTTTTCCGTGTGCTACTCAATTAGGGGTTGAACAATATCATAGTTTAAAATATAATAAAAATTTTAATTTAATTGGGGCTGCTCATAATAAGTCTGATAATTTATATAAAAACTATACCCAATTAAAATATTCGTTAGAAGATCCTAATTTAATTCATGAACTTCAACAAATAGTTTCTAGTAAAAAAATTGATATAATTTTGCCATCCCATGATGAAGTACTATATATTTTAAGTAACTCTCCATTAGCAAATATTTTAACTGGTAGTCCTAAAGATACTATTGAAATTTGTAGATTTAAAAGCAAAACTTATAAAAAATTAACTACTAACCCCGATTTAAAAAATAGAGTCCCCCACTATAAAATTATTAGTTCAGGATTTTTAAAACCCGATAAAGGGCAGGGATCTAGAGGGGTAATGAAAGTAGAGACCCCATACTTAAATTGTGAATTTTTACCAGGAAAAGAATATACTGTAGATTGTTTTACAGACTTAAATGGAAGTTTAATTTATACAAATCCAAGATTAAGACAGACTATACTTAATGGTATTAGTGAAGTTACTAATAATGTAAATAATCCTGAATTTACTGACATAGCAGAAAAAATTAATAAAACTATTAAATTTTGTGGGTCGTGGTTTTTTCAAATGAAAGAAGATTCTGATGGGTATTTAAAATTTATGGAAATTGCTCCAAGAATCGGGGGAGGATCTAATATAAATAGACTGAATGGAGTTAACTTAACACTTTCTGATTTATACCTTAAAACCGGGCATAATGTAAAATTAATCCCACAAAATCTAACTCAACAAGTTATTAGACAATCCCCTAGGTATAATTTAGATTTTGATACTATTTTTGTAGATTATGATGATACATTTGGTTATATAAAAGATGTTTTATATAAATTAAATAAAGAAATAATTATAATAACTCGTAGTAAAGTAAAAGTAAATACTTCTTATGATACCATATATGTTAAAAATAATGAAAATAAAAGCGATATTATTAATTCTTTAAATAAACCTAATGCAGTGTTTATTGATGATTCATTCAAAGAAAGAAAAGATGTATATTTAAATTGCAATATACCTTGTTTAACCCCCGAAGAAACTAATTATCTATGAAAAGTATAAAAGACATATGTTTTATGGTCCAAGCCAGAACTCAATCAACCAGAGTCCCTAATAAGATGCTTAAACCATTTGGGGGATCTAATTTATTTGAAATAGCTGTACAAAAAATATTAGATTCTAAAATTATTCCAAAAGATAATTTTTATTTATCTGTTATGGATGATGAGTTAATTGAAATAGCAAAAAAATATAAAGTAAACTATTTTATTAGAAGTGAAGAATCAACTCAAGAGCCTGTTACTTTGCCTAAAGTTTTAGAATGGCACGATAAACTTCCTTTTAAATACTATGTAAATATAAATGCTTGCAACCCTATTTTAAAGATAGAAACAATAGATAATTTTGTTCAACAATTTATAAATAATAATTGTAGAGGTCAATTTGGTGTATTTGAGAAAAAAACATTCTTATTTAATAATGAAGGAAAAATGATAAATAGATTTTTTGGAGATGATAAGTATTTAGCAACATTAGAAACAAAATTTGTAGAAACATGTTATGAAGCAGCCCATTCATTATATGCGGGTACAATGGAAGATATAGGTAAAGAAATCTATATGGGTACTTTTAAAGAACGTCATAATCCAGAATTCTTCATTATGGATGAAATAGAGTGTTTTGATATTGATTGGCCCTGGCAGTTTGAAGTAGCGGAAAAACTATATAATATAAATAATAAATAAATGTATAAAAACATCCCCCAATTCTTTACTAATTATATAACTAAAGGCCCAACCAAACCCGAAACATGGTTAAAAACAACAGTATCAGATAATATATCCAATAAAATAGAAACCATCATAGATTTTGGTTGTGGTACAGGGAGAAATTTTTTACCCTTTATAGATAATTATAAGTGTATAGGTTTTGATATCCATCCCCCAGATAGTGTTCAAAATAATAGTTGTTGTAATTTTACATATTACCAATCTTCTATAGAAGATTTTAAATTAATCTCCCTAAAGATAGACTGGTCTAAATGTTTAATTATGACCCATGGTACTTTAATGTATTGTAAAAAATCTAGCATTCAAAATGAATTTATAAAATTACTTAGAGATAGGGGATGTGAAAATTTTATTTTCCATGAATATGCTTCTGATTTACTTATAAAAAATGGAAATTTATCAGAAAATGCAAGGCAAGGAGGAGTTGGTTATTTAAATTTAAATGATGATAATTTAGAATTATTTAATCCCCCCTTAGGAAAAAAAATAAATTTTAGGGATGATTTTAATGATTTACAAGCTCATATATGTTTAAAAAAATGAAAGCAATTATAATAGGGGGTGGTTCAATAGGTAAACGTCACGCCCAAAATCTTAATAACTTAAATATATCGACTAGAATTATTGATATTGATGAAATTGAAAATATAGATAATATTTTAAATGAAGGTTTTGATATGGGGTTGGTTTGTACCCCTAATATAAATCACATAGAACATTGTTTAAAACTAGCAGAATATAATTTACCAATTTTTTGTGAAAAACCCTTCTATTCAAACACAGATGGAATTGATAATTTATTATCAATAATTAAAAAAAAGAAATTAATAACAATGGTGGGTTGTAATTTAAGATTCATCCCTGAAATTAAAAATATAAATCCTAACTCTAAATATATTAGTGTGTATTTTGGATATGATTTAAAAAAGTGGAGACCCGATGCAGACCATTTAAAATCATATAGTGCTAATAAAAGTTTAGGGGGAGGTGTTTTATTAGATGTTATACATGAATTAGATTATTTGTATTATAAATTTGGTCCTATTAAAAGTATTTCTTATATAAAAAATAAACTTACTAATATTACAATAGATACTGAAGACCTAGTAACAGGAAGAATTGAATTCCAAAATGGAACACTAGCCGACTTTACATTAAATTATTTATCAGAAGAATATCAAAGATATTATGATATTTTAGATAATGAAGTACTAAAACGAGTTAACTTAAATTTAGATAATCAAATGTATATAAATGAAATCAATTATTTTATAGAGTGTGTTAAGTCAAATACCCAAGGAATGAATAGTTTTAAAGAAGCACATGCCTTATTAAAAAGGTTAACATGAAAGATTTTTACATAAATGAAAAATGGAAAGGAATAGCAAAAGGACACACAGCTTTTTGTATATTAGGAGGACCTTCGGTAAATCAAGTAAAAGATTTAGATAAAATAATAGAAAATAACTTTACAATAGTAGCTAATAGACAAATAGAAAAATATCCTAATGCTAGTATGTACGTAACTGCGGATAGTTCTATAGCTAGAGAATTTTTTGAAGAAGGTGATTTTTTTCTCCATAAATTTAAAGGAGGTAAAATATTAAAAAACCAATCACATTTCAATTATGATGAAACCCCACTTTGGGTAAAAGGAAAAAGAAATATACTTAATACAAATCCTAATTTAATAAAAATAATAGCATGTAACGATTTCCCCTGTTATAATCAAATTTTTACCACAGGTCAACTTTATAAATATAGTGGAGAGGAATATTGTAAAAAAGTTAATAATACTTATTTATGTGTAGAATATAGAAATGCTGAAGGTGAATCATGGCCCCCCTTAAGCCCTTCATTCCCTGATACTTTAAATACTTATGGAACTAATCCTTTAAAATTAATGCCTGGGGGTAATGTAGCTTCTGTTGTATTTCAATTATTGTATTATATGGGCTTTAGTAAAGTAATAACAGTAGGTTATGGGGATAGTGGTGAGTCTCAAGGGTATGAAAATGTAAAATATGCCACTAAAGATGATAGACTTAAAAACAGTAATACTAATCAACTTTGGACGTGGTCTGAATCTGAAATACATGCTATGGTTGCCCATAATAAAAAGTGGGGGGATAAATTAAAAATATTACATGGGGGTGAAATATGTAAAGAATATGCCCCCTATGTAAATGCTACACATAATGATTTAGATAATAATAAAAAAGAATTAGTAGATAAATTAATTAAATTATGAACACATTTATAATAGCAGAAGCAGGAGCTAATCATAATAGAGATTTTAATCAAGCATTAAAATTAATAGATGTAGCTAAAGAATCAGGAGCAGATGCTGTAAAATTTCAAACGTATTCATCTGAAACATTATATAGTAAAAATACTCCTAATTTTGCTGGTTATAAAGATATAAATAAATTAATTAAAGGCATTGAATTACCCCGTGAATGGCAAAAAGATTTAAAGCAATACTGTGATGAACAAAACATTGAATTTATGTCTACTCCTTTTGATGAACGGGCAGTTCAGGAGTTAGTTAATTTAGGAGTCAAAAGATTAAAAATAGCAGGATTTGAATCTACTGACCCTCGTTTTGTTGAAATGGTAGCCTCTACTGGTTTACCTATTATTATGTCTGTTGGTATTGGATTTAAGTGGAATTATTGGGGGTTATATATTGATATTTTTGAAAAATATAATAATGATGTTACATTATTACATTGTAATAATGCTTATCCTACACCCCCAGAAGATGTATTCTTAGATAATATTAAAACTATGTCTTATGATCACAGATATAAAACTGGTTTTTCTGACCACACAATGTCTCCTTATACTCCTTCTTTAGCAGTTGCTGTGGGTGCTACCGTAATTGAAAAACATTTTACACTAGATAGAAATTTACCAGGACCCGACCACCCATTTGCTTTAGAACCAGATGAATTAAAAATTATGGTTAAACAAATTAGGTATGCAGAAAGGTGTAAAGGAAATAAAAATGGCTTTTCTAAATCTGAAGAAAACTTTAAAAGTGCTATGCGTTCAATTGTAGCTAAAAATCCCATAAAAAAAGGAGAAACCTTTACTATAGATAATTTAACCACAAAACGACCATTTTTAGAAGGTAATGTGGCTGCTTTAGATTGGGGCCATACATTGGGGAAAATCTCTGATCAAGATTATAATGAAGATGATTTTATAAAATGATAAAAGGAAATAAAACTATATTAACTAAAGTTGAACGTAAAAATATTGAACAACTTAAACAATGGAGAAATCTCCCTGAATTAAGAAAATATTTTAGAGAACATCGGGAACTTAATTCAGATAACCAAACTAGATGGTTTGAATCAAAAATATTAAATGACCCACACCAATATAATTTTGAAATTAGAACCCATGATAATATATTAATTGGCCACTGTGGACTATATTATATAAATTGGGTATGCCGAACAGGAGAATTTGGCATTTATATTGGAGACACTAACTACAGAAATGGGGGATATGGATCAGATGCATTAAGAACTTTAATTAAATATGGTTTTGAAGATCTTAATTTAAATCGTATATGGTGTGAAGTATATGATAATAATGCTGCTTTAGATGTTTATAAACATATTGGGTTTAAATATGAAGGAAAATTAAGACAAAATTATTATAATGAAGGCAAATACTGGGATTCTCATTTATTGGGAATGTTAAAAGAAGAATTTAATGGATAAAATAACATTTTGTATACCAAGTAAATCAAATTTACGTTACTTAAAAACATGTATTCCTTCTATAAGAAAAAATGCTCATAGAAATGACCATGAAATTATTATATTTGTAGACTCAGACGAAGATGGCACTATTGAATGGTTAGATAGTGTTAAAAATGAATATAATGTGTCTTACTACGTTAATCCTGATTTAGGCAACAGCTTATATGGGATTGGTAGAGCATACGATTATTGCGTTGAAAAATCAACTACAGATATCTTTATGATATTTCACGCTGACATGATGTTAGGTAAACATGCCGATTTAATGGCATATAACCATTTAAAACCAAAAACCGTAGTATGTTCAACACGTATTGAACCCCCCATTCACCCGAATGCTGGCGAAAAGATACTAGAAGATTTTGGAATGTGGCCCGAAGAATTTAAAGAAAAAGAATTCAACCATTATGTTAACGAACACCTTAAAGACGATAAAACAACTGAAGGTATATTTGCACCATGGATGATGTACAAATCAGAATTTTTAAATATATTAGGTGGCCACGATCCAATCATGCATTCATGTAGGGAAGACTCAGATCTATTTAATAGAATGCACTTAGCTAAATTTAAATTTATCCAACCTTGGAATTCATTAGTATACCATTTAACAGGTAGAGGAGCGGGTAGTTTTGATGGAGATCCTGAACGCCATAAGCAATGGCAAACTGATATGAATCGTTCAACATTGGAATTTATTCGTAAATGGGGTACAAATGTTAATCATACTGAATTAATGAAGCCCATAGTATCTCCTTTATATAAAAGATCTATTAAAATCCTTAATTCTACCCCTAACTTAAAACAAGCATTAGAACCATGGTTTAATGGGGGTGAAGGTATATTAGTTACAGTTGATGGAAATACATTTAATAACCAGGATTTTAATACAATACAACAATTATCCGCTATAATACAAGATAGTGGTGAAATAGGTGAATTTGAATTAGGTAACCTTAAAATTAATATTAATAGTCTTGAAACCTTTGAAAATGATCTTATATTTATAACAAACAGTCACAATGAAAAAAACTGAATTACACGATATGGTTCTTGAAACAGTAAGCGAACTTGTCAAAGAAGCTGAATTATCTACTGGTGATAATAATTTTACTATTAA
>Ga0181407_1000316_pt1 | contig 16409 bp, 21 predicted proteins | sample 30SPOviralmetaG_FD_130136 | JGI IMG/M metagenome (GOLD analysis project Ga0181407, IMG submission 130136) | Marine viral communities from the oligotrophic San Pedro Time Series (SPOT) site, San Pedro Channel, CA, USA - 30 SPOT_SRF_2012-01-26 | ecosystem: Environmental > Aquatic > Marine > Strait...
AAAAGACGTTCAAAACTCTATCAAATAAGTTGAAATTTTCATAACTCTTTTTCAATATACATAAATAAATCTAACTTCATTCAATATGTCTATCACTGAAATCCGGGAACTCTTTATTGATGCTGGTCTTCTTGATACTGTACAGGAAGAAGATTTTAATATAGAAGAAGTTATAGCAGATCTTGCATCAAAAATTAAGGAATTCAAAGCAGAGGTAAGCGTGTATAAGGACGAAACAGACGATTATGTTTCTGAACTATTTGATATCCTGAATGTTGAGGATATTGACGATATCACTCCCGCTGTTAAGAAACTCAAACAAGAAAATAAAGAACTTGCTGAAGTTCTTGCAAATAGAACACTTACAGCAGTAAAGGAAGCAGAAGAAGATATTAAACAAACAATAGAAAAAGCAGTAGAAGAAGTAAAGGAATCTCATAAAGAAAATGATTTTGATGAATGGTGTAAGGAATGGTGCGAAGATACTCTTGAACGTCATATGCCATATAATCCACTAGAATATAAAATCTGTAATGGTCTTCAAGATGAAATGGAAAGAGATATGGTTTATTACTTTAATGAAAATAAAGATAATATTAGCACTGAATGGACTAATAGTATGGATCTTCACGAAGACGGAGGTGCTTATAATCACGGCGACGTAGGAGAACTTGCTGATTATATTCAAGATTATTTCATCAATGTATTTAAAATTCCTAAGAAAGATATTGATAACTGGTATGATATTAATGATGCAATTTATAATGAAGAAAAAATTGATGAAAATTCAGAAGTAGCATATTATAATGTTGCTATTGAACTATTTGATAATTATGATATTGAAACACTTACTGATAAACAAATGGTTAAAATTAAAAATAATTATAATGAATATAAAAACTATACAATAAGTCAAACAAAGAAAAATGTTATAGTTGACTGGGAAAAAGATGGCAAAAAGGTTAGAAACCTTATCAAAAAATAAATATGTAAAATAAATTATTTGATTAGAAATTGTATTTATAAAGATTAACAAAGATTAACAATAATTTTTTAAAATTTTTTATTGTTATTTTTTATAAAATACTTAATATAATGAATAGAAATGACGAGTCTGAAGAATATATGCCTGAAATGGTTCCCCCTCCCCCTCAAATTGAATCAGTACAAGAAGAAGAATATATCCCTGAACCTGTCAAAAAAGAAAAAATAGAACATTCTGAAATATTTGTTGATAATAAAAAAGAAGTAAAAGAAGAAGTAAAAGTAGAATTCAAAGAAGAAGAAGAAGAAATACAAGTAGAAAATGGTGAAATTATTACACCTCCTGAAAAAGTCAAAGAAATTGTTAAAAGAAAAAAACGTCAAATGACACCAGCACAACTTGAAAAATTAGCAGAAGCAAGGAAAAAAGGCCAGGAGACACGTCGTCGTAATGCTGAAGCAAGAAAACTCGCAAAACAAAAAGCACAAGAAGAAAAAGACTTAGAAAATAAAGTTAAGGATAAAAAAATTGCACGAATGAAATCTTATGTAGAACATAAATCTGATGATATTTCAAAACCTAAAGTTAGAATTGAAAAAGTTGTTGAAGAAAAAGTAGTTGAAAAAAATATATTTACACAAGAACAATTACAAGATGCTGTATTAAGTGGAATTGCAGGATATGAAAAAATTAGAAAAGAAAGAAAAGCACAGAAAAAAGAAACAAAAGCAAAACAAGAAGTATTTAATACAGTTACTAAATCTGTAGATCCTCTAGACCAGTGGGCTCATTGTTTCCGTTAAAATACACAATCAGGAAATGGATCAATTTTTGGAACTTTAATTTTATCTGTTAAAAAATCCATCTTTTCATTTGAAATATAATAATATTTTTTTATTTCATTTATTCCACGATCTACACGTCCACCATTTCGTATTGTTGTATCTACTCTTAAATTCTCTGGAGTATATTTCCAAGACCATACACCATCATAAAAAGCAAAATAAAATATTACTGTATAACCCCTTGAATGTAAGGCTTCTGCCCTTTGTATTTTATTTACACCTATCATCCAATCTTCACAGTGGTTACAAATATATTTTCTACTTTTTAATTCTCCTATTATTTTTTTATCTTCATTTACAAAATCAACTACATTATAAATATCTGTTGTTTTAATCCATCCTGCATCTTGTTTCAATAATAATTGTAATAATTTGTTTTCTAATTCTATTCCCATTTTAATATCTTGTTCTTTCCTTAGATTATATGTCGCTTGATTCTTCATTAGTATATACTTATATATTCTTTTTAAATATTTTATTTAAACGTATTTTTTCTGTATTCTGTCGTGTTGAGAAAAACCAGTAGTGTCCTTTTTATACCAATAATCTCTTCCATAAGCAACAGTTATTTCTTCCCCTGCTTTAATATCTCTTAATGATATTATTGCTAATTGGTGTAATGCTGAATTATTTAATTCAGGTTTATATGTTTTCTTTGGATGATAACCTTTATCATTACAAAAATGCCCTATTAAATCCATATTTTGATAATGTTTTGGATCCCCCATTACAAAATAATCTTCTGTCACTTCTAAATAATAATCTATACATTCTGCTAAATTATCAGCATTATCATATTTTTCTCTATCATATAAATTATCACAAACGGCAAATTCATCTCGTTTATCTCGATTATATTTAACGATAAAATGAACTGGATATAATGTTATTAATGTATTCTTTCTTATATTTTTTTTAGCAAATAAACCTTTTCCTTTTCCTTTTACTGTTTTTAATTCTATATCTTCACGGTGTTTTGGTAAAGCAATATTACACTGATGCATTCTTTGAAATATAAGTTGTTCCATATATATAATAGAGATTTTATTTTACTTATTACAATTTACTAATTTTTCTCTTAAATAACATACAAAAGAAATTCTAGACCAGTCATATTCTATTCCTAATGTTCCTACTTCTCTATTTAATTTATATACTGGTTCTAATTTACTATTATATATATCTTGTTCCGGTGTTGTAAAATATTCTGTATTTGAATGATATTGATGAACGTCTGCCACTAATATATCACCTTCTCTTAAATTTACACCTATTCCATATTTAGCAATAGTAAATAATCCACCTGAATATTTTCCGTGTTCTAATACTGATAATACTGCTACACCACCAAAATCTCCTTTATCCTTATGTAATGCTGTTCTAAAATTTCTATTTATTGTAAATGTTGAAAATGGTGTCTTAGGTATTTTATAATTAGGTTGTAAATTTGCACGATCTGATTGTTGTTGATATGCTTTTGGATTTAATCTTTTATAATGTCTTGCTAATTCTTGTATATATGGTAATCCACCTTCAAACTCTTTTAGATGTTTTGCTGTAAACTGTGTTAATCTACAAGGTAAATCTACACCTAATCCACGTGTAGCATCAAAATATCCTATTGGTGCTGAAAATACTTGATTATTAACGTTCATCTTAGAAGGGTTACCATCCTTTTTTAGATATGAAGTTGAAAATGATTTTGTATTATGTAATGTTCTTTTCTTCCAATAAGTGCTTTCAGGATCTATTGGTCCTGCTGAAGCACCTCTACCTCTTCCAGCATAAGCAAAATGTTTATAATTATCCCACCCTATTTTTGTATTTTTTATAACTCGTTTTCTAAAAGATAATATAAATTCTCCTTTTTTATTATATATATCACAATCTTCATCTATAATAGTATTTATCCACTGACTATCTAAGTATTTCCCTTTTAATGTATTTAATTCTGCATCCGTACATAATTCTTCTAAATAAAGAGTTTTCACCATTTATTATAAAGAAGATAAAAAAACTCTATCAAATAATTTGAATTTTTAATTCTATAAAATAAATATATATACAAAGAATATAATGGCAGATCTAATTCCTGGAATGACTGAAATTATGGATCATATCAAGAAACTTGAAAAAGAAAACAAAGAACTAAAAGAAGCAAACAAAATGCTTAATAGTTATAATGAAGCAAATATTAAACTTCGTCAAGAAAAAGAAGATGAAATTCAAGAACTAGAAGAAAAGATAACTTGTCTTGAAAGTGATAGTCATAATGAAGTTAGTATGGCAGAATATGAAGAACTAAAAGAAGATTGTGAAGAACTAGAAGCAAATAATGGAAAGTATATGGAAGTCATTATGAAGAGAGAAGCAGAACTTGAAAAACTAAATAAAGAATCTGGAATGGATATAATTGCAGATTGTGTAGAAATAGATACTGATAATTATACTGTTGAAGATATTATTAAGGTTATTGATGATATGGAAAATAATATTGTTAAAAAGAATGTAGAAAAACTATCTCTTGAAAAACAAGTCAATCAACAACAAAAATGGTTTGAAGAAATTAATCAACTACTAGAAGCAGAAGCTGAAGACCCCAGTGTTGTAGTAGTAGAAGAATATGTAAAGAAAATGAAGATTGTAGATAATGAATTAAGTAAAGCACGTAAATATGAAAGATTTCTAGAATATAGATTAGACCAGGAAAGTATTGATTATCTAATTCCTGATGATTATGAAGAAAGAGATTTTGATGGTAGTAGTAGTGAAGAAGAAGGTTAATCAAATGTAACGACAAATGTGCCACGCTTAATAGTTAATATATTTTTTTGTTTTTGTATAAGTCTTTTTTTTCTTTCAAGTTTTTTCTTGCATTTTGTAGTCATAAATAATTCAAGTGGTTCTTTTACTTTTGGGTCTCGATTTAATTTATCTATTGCTTTTCTTACACTTGGAATATCTCCATAAGCAGATATATACTTTGCTTTTTTAATCATATCGTCGTGGTCTAAGAATGGACTTGTAGATAGAAAAAAATCATTATTACAATATATAATTATAAACTTTGCTAAATTCATTACTTCATCTTTTTCTTTTACAGTTAAACTTTTTGATGGATCAGGTTGAATTAAATATTCCATTAATTCTGATTTATCTCGTATAAAATAATAATCATTATCTTCTTTAATTGTTTCTATCTTAGATAATTCATATAATATTGTTTTACTAAGTTCTTTTTTATTCATATTTATATAATCTGCAATTTTGAGGTCAAATATTTCAATTATTTCGCATAATGTTTTTTTTGAATGTGATTTATCAATTTTTTCCATATATATATAATAAATATTTTATTTTTAATTATTTAAAATTTTTTTCTGTTATATAATAAATGGCGGAAAATGTAGAAACTCCTGATCTCAATAAAATCCTAGAAAATGATCCTGACTTAGAAAACAAATTAAAAGAACAAGCAATTTCAGAACCAGTAGAAGAAGTTGCTGAAGGTGATCCTGATAGTAGTCTAAATATTGTAGAGGTTAAACCACTTGAATTAGATGATTTACCTTATGTATCCGTACTTATGCCTACTTATGAAAGAAGGGAATTTTTACCCTTAGTATTATATAATATTAGTCATTTAAATTATCCACCTGAAAAAATAGAATTAGTCGTACTTGATGATAGTCAAGACAATCCATTATTTTTAGATGAAGAAGAAGTAAAATTTACAGCAAAAACTCTAAGATGCGAATTTAAATATTATAGAGAAAGTAAGAAATTTGCAACGCTTGGAGAAAAAAGAAATAAATTAGTTGAATTAGCAAAACATAAAATATGTATTAATATTGATGATGATGACTTATATATGCCTTCATATATTCATTATAGTGTATCATTACTAAAACAAGAAAAATATGGTTTAGTGGGTAGTCCACAAATGTTATATCTATATCCTGATGATGATTTTAAATTATGTGGTAATATGACCCCTCATCATACAGCAATCAAAGAGGCCACAATGTGCTTTACAAAAAAATATTTTAAGAGTATGGGTGGATTTAAGAAGTGTAATATTAATGAAGGAATTAAAATGTTAGAACATAATGAAAAACAAATTGGTTTTACAGAATGTGCTTTATGTATGATTTCACTATCACACAAAGGAGAATTAACTGATAAAGAATCTTTTAAAAAAATGGAAATTGATGGATCATTAGAGTTAACAGATGATATGAAAGAATTAATCAGTTCAATAATCAAAGAAGATTAATGTTACCAAAACCATCCTTCTCTTATCTCTGTTGTATCAATTTTTTTTTTGATATCAACTTCAGGTTTTTCTTCAGACCGTTTGATTTGAATATACGACTTTATTTGATTAACATCTGTTTTCATAACAAATATATTTTTCTTTATTTCTTGCAAATCTTTCTGTATTTCAAGCAACATATCCTTATTGTTTAACTTTGCCATATATTAATAATATCATTATTTTAAAAATAAAAATAAAAATTTAAAATATTTATATGTATATAAATGCCTCCTAAGAAAAAAGAAGATAGTCCATTTGATGATTTGAAAGAAGGTGCTTTCACTAAAACTGCTAAAAATCACGGATTTGATGATGTTATGAAATTTGCAAAATTAGTAATGCGAGAAAATGAAAAAGGTAAAAAAGTATTGCCTAGTGGACGTAGAATTACACCATTAATGGTAAAACGTGCGAACTTTGCTGTTAATTTTGGTGGTAAAAAGAAAAAGGAAAAAAAGAAAACGGAAAAGAAAGTTCCAAAAGGATCACACAGGATGCCTGATGGAAGTATAATGAAAGATTCTGATATGAAGAAAAAAAGTTCTTATTAAATCACCATAAATAATTATAACTCCAGTAATTAGCAGTATCACGTAATTTATAAGTCAATTGACCTTTTTTATTTTTAATTCCTGCTGCTCTTGCTCTATAACTTTTTCTTTGTTCTTTGGTTGCGGTTCCACTTCTCCAATCGTCCATACCTTTATAACCAAATCCTATTTTTTTATAACCTCTTTTATTATCTGCTTTTACATATACAAAATATTTATGTCTAGAACTTGTTGTATTCTTCCAAGGTCTGTATAATATTGGTTTTCCTTCTTTAGTTAATGGCATTATATTATTTATAATATAATTATATGAAATGAATTAAATTAAATACTTATAACCATTCTGATTGATGTAAATCACCATCTAATATCATTCTAGCAACATTATTTAGAACTTCAGTAAGAGTTTTTCCTTGTATAACTTTTTGAACTACAACTTTAGCATATTTATTAGTCATCTTATCCCAAGGATAATTATTAAGTATAGCACCATCAAGTTCTCTTTTAAATATTTTTTTCCATCTTGATTTAATATAAGTTATTTTTGGTGCTTTATATTTATTCCAATATTTTTTATAACCATCAGTAAAACCTTTTCGTGCTGCTTTTATTAAAGCAGGATCTGTATAACCAAAATCTCCTTCACTAACATCATCATAATCATAACCTTCTTCTAATTCTTCTTTTGCTTGGTCTATACCTTCTTCAACACCTTCTTCATATGCTTTTTTTAATTCTGTTTTTTGTTTTTTAACTGCTTTTCCAATTTTATCACTTATATCTACTGGTAAATCTAATAGTTGTCCCGCGACTGTATTTCCACTTGCTTTTTTCTTAGGTGGTGTTTTTTTCTTAGGTGGTGTTTTTTTCTTAACAGGTGCTGGTGTTTTTTTCTTAGGAGGTGCTTTAGTTTTCTTAGGTTTTGGTTCTGAATTTATATGACCTAGTTTATCTAATGCTGATAACATCTCAGATTTCTTTAATCCAAGTTTTATAGATGGATGATTTAATTTATGTTTACGGATAAATGCTTTCATTTCTATAAGGGTTGATTGTTTGCTTATTGACGGTTTAGACATTTAATATATTGTATTATATTATTTGTTGAAAAAAAATTTTAAATAAAATCAAATTATTCCTTAGATTTTACATACACTTTATTTTGTACTGATACAGAATGTCCCCTGTTTTTTGCATCATTTTTTTGTTCTTCATTCTTACCACCATATTTTTCTGATAAAATACTTTTTGCTAACATTGTTGTAGATAGTGGAACTTCAACAAGTTTCTTAGATTGATATATTAATAGATTTGTAAGTTTCTTAGGAGTTAATTGTTCTCCTCTATATTCAAATACATTATCAGTTTTAAGAGTTTTAACATATGATCTAATTTCTTTTGCTAGTTTCTTATCATCTACTTCAATTGTAATTTCTTTGTATTTTTTATTTGTTTTAAAATCATATCTTACAATTAATATTTTCTTACTTCCCATAACTAAATAATTATTACCTTGTTTTTCTTCATCTTTTAATTTCTTAAAATCCCTTAGTTTAATTAATTTTAATGTAGCAATTTCATTACGGGTATGATATGTTGTAATAATACGTAATAGTATATATAACATTTCATCTTTACTCGCTTTTACCTTATCAATAAATTCTTGTATTTTAGAAAAGTCTTTACCTATTAATAATGAGTCTTTTTGTTTTTCACTTACTTTACCTTTTTCTTGTTGTTCTTCATATTCTGTATTTGCTTGTTTTACAATATCACTATATTCTCTAATTAGTTTTTTATTTGGTTTATCTTCTGCTTGTAGTAGTGTAATAATAGCACTATAATAATTTCTTCTAGTTGTAAAATGAAATTGTTCTAATACTTCCTTAATTTTTTTAGCATCTTCAATAAAATTAAAATTTTCTAGTTCAGCATTTTCACCATTAATTAATTGATTTAATTTTTTAATTGATCTTATATATTGTGCTATACTAGTATCTTTTAGATAAGGTTTTTGCTTTTTGATAATTTGCACGAGTTCTCCTGGATGTTGTTCTTCTAATACCATTTTATATTATATAATATATTTTTTTTTTAAATAATTAATTTAAACTTAAACTTTTCAATATTTCAAATTTAAAATTGCTATAATTTTAAACTTTTTCTTCAGGTTTAGATTCTTCTAATTCTACTTCTTCTAATTGTAATATATTTGGTTTTGGTGTTGATGCTGGTGTTGATGCTGGTGTTTTCTGTTCCCCTTGCTGCTCTGCTTGTGTTTCTTCAGGTATAAGGGATTCTTCATCAGATTTTGTTTTTGCTACTGGTGGTTTCTTTTTATCGTCTTTCTTTTTCTTATCTTCTTCTAGTGGTGGTGGTGCTCTTTCACAATCAAATAAATAACAGTTATCACTAATACCTAATCTACATTTACATAAACATCTTGATTGCCATATAACTAATAGTAATGTTCCTACAGCACCCAGCGATAAAGCAAAAGCACCTGCGAACTGATCTATTGTAAAATCTTGTAATCTACCCATTTGAACTTCATTAGTTGTCATATTCATATATGTATTAATATTTTATTTTTTCTTTATTATTTTTAATTTTTTTTTTTGTAGTTTTCTTATTATTACTCTTAGTCGGTGCATTTTTTCCAAACACTTCTTTCATATTGATTTTTTTATCCTTTTCATTAAATGCTTCCATATTATAAAAATCTGATGGCATTTGTTTTGCTTTTGTTTTTTTTGGCATTATTTAATATCTAATATTTTTTTTTGAAATATTTTCTTTTAAAATTTTATATTTTATAGTTTATAAAAATGAGTTATGTTGTATGTTGTAATACCACAAATGATGAAGATGTAATTACTGGAAATAGACAACCGAATAGTTTTACTAACAATTTCAAGTCTCCTTTAATTGTTGAACCTAATAGTGAAGTAGCAGTAGAGTCTGTTAAAATTAACAGATCAGCATTATTTGATGCTAAATTACGTGGACGTCGTTTTTTCTTATACTGGGGTCCTGAACAAAATGATGATCCAGCTGGTGGTGCTGCTGTTGTATTAAATAGAGATGTTTCAAAAACTGGTGTTGAAATAAATCCTAATGTTGTAGGAAGTTTTAGTATTAGAGGATATGCTGCTGAATTAGAAAGGGCAATAAACACAGCACCATTATCTCCTAATATTACTGGTAATGCTGAAGTAAAAATACAGTTAGACGCTGTTACGAATGAATGGAAAGGATTTGATTATATCTACGAACAAAGAATAAATCCTGGAGATAATAAAGCAAAATTAACTAGTGGTGCTGATGGTAATGCTGGAACTATTAAACACAGGTACGATTTAAATCCAGCAGGGACAGTAGATCCTATTGATTTTAGTGCAGGAACTTTTGATTGTAAAGAAGATAATAGTATTGCTGGTTCAATTGATATATCAACAACTCTTGGTTCAAATTGTTATTGTCGTGTTAATAATATGGTTCCATTAAGTCCAGTAAATGGTGAAGGTGATTTCTTAATAGAAGACGACGGTGATGGGTTCGAGCATTCGTGGAGTGTTGGTATTACACGTCCAGCAACTGCTTATCTTAATGGAGGTCAACCGCCACAAATGCCTCGTGCAACTCCTTCAGGTGCTCATTATCCTGGAGGAGTTAATGAAACATATATGGATTATTTAGTCCATTATGATAATATACAAGAATTATTATTTGTTTATGAATATACTAGAACTAAAGATACAAATGATACATTCTGGAATAGAAGAGAAATTACATACTGGGCGGGTGCTAAAAACTTTAAAAGTCAAGCAAAGAAAGCAGACCTTGATGGTGTATATGATACAGTCCACTTTTTACTAAGAGGTAATGAATTAAATGTTGGTATGAGGTCAGGTGGAGGTGCTGTTGCGTGGATGATTAATCCTTCTCTATATGGTTCAAATGATCGTGAGTCTAATTATCGTCCTACAACTAATTCTACTGAATGGTTAGTTCCTGCTTGTGCTTTATGGAGTAAAGAACAAGAAGTAGAAATGTCAGTATGGCACGGTATAGATTTTACAAGTGCTGGTTCTGTTAAGGGTAGTGTATCACCGCCAGTTTTCCCTGATGTATTAACTAAACGTAGAAATAATAGAAATCTACCTGTGCCTAATCCACGAGATTATTTCCCAGGAGGTGACTGGGGTTCTTATTATGCTTATGAAAATCCACGTATTGTCGTACATAATGATACTAGATATTCGCAAGTTGCTCCAGCATTAGCAGGTGCTGATCCTTTTGTTTATAGTAATTTAATAGCAGGTAATCAGGGTGAAGCATATAATATTGTAATGGTAGTAGAACAAGAACATTATGATAATAATCTTCCTGAACCTGATCAGGCATTATATGTAATTCCACAACCTTTCCACCACGCTAATATGTCAAGAGAATTAGGATTTGATGGTGATCTTGCAATTATTAAACAAAGTATTTACGCTGCTGTTGTTGCTCCTGCTCCACCTGTCGGTCAAAGAATAAGATTTTTATCATTAAGTGCTGGTGCGTTTTCTATACATTCTGCTTTTGTAAGAGTTAATGATTTAACCATCAGATCCTTTAATGGTGCTACACAATCTAGAAGTCAGATATTATGGCACTTGCCTAAGTTTAGTAATGAAGGAAAACAATTTGGAGATTTGTATTTTAGTCCAGGAGAAAAAACATATATTAAACTTCATAATACGCACAGGGAAACTATAAATCAATTATCTATTGATATAGTAGGAAGAAACGAACAAATAGTCCAGGATTTAACTGGTGCTACTATTGTTGTATTACATATTAGGCGGTGTCATTCTGACCTTGAAGAAAATAGTCACTGTTAAAGAAAGAAATTAAAAAAAGGGTAATTTTAAACTTTTTTACTTGAAATATCTAAGACAAGATTATATAATATATTTGATTTTTCTTGTTTTGTTTTTTTTATGTTTTTAATATTATTCTTCCATTTATTAAAAAAATAAAATTCTTTATTTATACATATTTTGCATTTATTAATATGTAATATATTTTCTATTTCATCACCTATTTCTTTAGTATTTGTTATCTTTTTATAATCAATATTACTTACTAGTTTCCATAAATAACCTTCTTTTACTTTATGATAAAAATCATTATCTTCTCTTTCTTGTAATAGTTCTTTGATATAATTTTCTAAGTAATCTGCTTGTTCTTTATAGTGTGGTTTTATATTATTTATTATAGCATTTATTACATTATTCGTTATATTATTATTATCCATTATTTATATTATAGTATTATTTACTATTTAAGTAATATTTACTATATAAGTAGTAATATTTACTTGTATAAAAAAGTAGTAAAATAACGAAAGTATAAGTATATGGAAAAACCGAAATCAAAACACTTTTATTTTGTAAAAATTGATGTTTTTAAAAGTAGTAAATATTACTTATTTTGCGGTTAATAATACTTAAATAATATATTTGTATAATATATATGGCATACTTTCAACACGACACAACAATCCCCCCACCTAACACAAAACCTTCAAAACAATATATAGATGATGTAATGTATAACGTAAAAAAAGCAATAAAATTAAAAGATAAATATACAACTGGTAATCTAAGAAAAAAACTATTTCTTAATAAAGAATTTGATATAACTACTCAATTATGTTTTATATTTTATGATGCAATCTGTAATAAACATATAGTTATTAATAGTAGTGATGAAGCAAAAGATTATCAAGAAAAATTAATTAAAAGTGAAAGAGAAAATAATAAGTTAGAAAAACAAAATCTAAAATTACAAGAAGATATTAAAAAAGCAAAAGAAGATTTAGAAGAATATAAAAGAACAAGACATTATAATCATCAACACGTAGAAACAATTAAAAAATTAAAAGAAGAATTAAATAGAAAAGATTATATAATTAGTGGATTAAATAATAATAATAATAATAAACCTAATATTAATATAACTATTGAAGAAGAAGAAGATATTATTGATAAACCAAAAGTAGAAAATAAATTTATTGATGATAGTCCTAGTATGTTTGACTTTGATAATATAAGTGATGTAAGTGATGATGAATATAACCCTTATAGTGAAGATAATATTGATCCAGCAACCGCACCATCATTAGATGAATTTACAGAAAATGAAATTGATGAAGCAAGAGAAATATGTGGATATGAAGCGTGGAACCAATTAACAGATGAAGGAAAATTACAATTCTTATTAGAGAATGAAAATTAAAATTTAAATATTTTTTTAATTATATATATTATATAAATATGGATAAATCTCAGTTTGCTCCAAAAGTAATCCCTGTTGTAGCACCACACGGTTCAGAACCTAAATACCATCATCCATTTTTACCTAAGGTTGATGTAGGTGTAGGTGGCGGTGGTTCTTGTCTTCTTATGATTAGTCCTGTAAAAACAGGAAAGAGTACAATTATAAGTAATCTATTATTGAATGATGCATTCTACGGTCAAGAATTTTTTGATGACGTTCATATAATAAGTAATACAATTAAGAATGATGTGACTAGTAGATTTTTAAATAAAGCATTTAATGTTAGTGATTATTATAGTGATGATATTATTGATGGTTTAATTGATAATCAAAAATCTTATGATAAAGCAAATCAGCCTGAGATAGCATTAATATTAGACGATTGTTTAGGTTCAGTAAAAAGAGAAAGTAGAATTAATCATCTTGCTTCAAGGTTCAGGCATTTCAATATTAAACTATTAGTTATATCAAGTCAAAAATTTAAAGGAAGTGTAAGTCCCATTATTCGTGCAAATGCTACAGATGTAATTGTAGGAAGTCCATTTCCAAATCAAAGGGAATTATTAGCAGTTGCTGAAGAATATGGTGATCTATTTGGTGGTGCTGAAAACTGGTTAAAATTATATAAACGATCAACTCCTAATAAATACGATTTTTGTTATATGGATCTTCAATCAAATCCTCCTATTATGTATAGCAACTTTGAAAAATTAATTGCTAAGGGTGGAGCAAAAGAAGAAGAAGAAGATATGGATATATAATTTATTTTTTTTTAAAAATATAATATCTTTAATTTTATATAATATACAATATAAAATGGAAGGAAATCAATTACTAGAAGGAGCAGTTGATAGAAATGATGGAATTCGTGAACATAATTTTCAAGTAAGAGAAAAACTAAATACAGATTTATCTAGACAAGATGATAAAGATGAAGCAGTAGATATATATCACGGTGTAGGGGATGCGTTAGGTGCTCAGCATACTCTTGCTGCTGTAACGAATCAATATGTACGAGCACAGGAAGCAGGAAAAACATTTACAGAATTAGCAAGAAGTGATATTGATGAATTTGGAACAGCAGCGAATAATGTAACTAGACAAGCAGCAGAAAGTCTAAGTGAAGGTGTAAATCGTGCAAAAAATACAGTAGGTAATGTTGTAAGTAAATTTTCTACTCCTTCTCGTCCACCTACTTCATTTATGAGAACACCAATAGATACTATTACACCTACACAAACATCTACAACTACATTATCAACAAGTGATGATATATCTTCAAACGCACCTGAAGCAGATGCTGGCACAGTAGGTGGAGCAGTTGAAGATGCTCCCACTGGTGGATTTTCAGAAAACTTAATAGCAAGAATTAGTGGTAAAGAAGTAGGAACACTTGCTAATGCTGGTATAGGAAAAGCATTAGGAAATGTAGGTGGAGCAATTGATATAGTAAAAGATTTTGATAATATTAATGGAAAGGGTGGATTTTTTGGTGGAAGTGGTGATAGCAGTATTGATGAAACAGCAAATAAATTAACTGTTGCTGGAACTATATTAGATGTTTCAAGTCTTGCTTTACCTTTCCTTGCCCCTGCGGCTGCCCTTGTTAGTGCTGCTGGTGCGGTTACTGGAACTGCTGCTGCGATTTCTGATGATAATAATGATCGTGCAAATACAACAGCACAATATCAAGGAAAAGTAGAAGACTCTGTTTCTGCCCCTTCTCTTGCTGGAACTGGTTTCTTGACTGGTGTATCACGTGATCCTGAATATTTAGTTCATCAAAATTCAATTCAAAGTTTTTAAAATATAATAAAATAATAAATAATAATATACAATACAAATGTTTAAATATGTATGGATATATGAATTATGTAAAAGAGAAAACAAATGGAAAGAATTATATGAAGAACAAAAAGTAGAAAACGAAAAATTAATGGAACGTATTGAAAAAATAAATGAATACTTATCTGTAAAAAAATAACATTCTTTTAAAATTTTTCTTTTTAAAATTTTATATATATTTAATGTATAAAATGAGTATGGTTGGTGATAGTAATTTCTGGACTGCTGATGACAAACTACCTATTTCCCAAAAATCTGTTTCTGTACCTTCTGCTAATGGACTAAGTTATTCTGGAGGTCAACGTATTACAATTGAAGTTCCTCCCACTGTTGAATACATTCAGCCTCGTGAATGTTATTTAAGTTTTGACGTTAAAATTGCACTCCCTCCTGCCCCAGCAAAACCAACTGCTTTACAATTAGACGCAGTGCTAGGAGGCCAGTCTGTAATCAAAGATTGTCGCATCTATTCTGGAGGAGCAGGAAAAATTTTATTGGAGGAAATTCAGGATATGAATGTATTAACTAATATTAAATATACTTATTCTACGAATGATGTTATGCGTGCTAAACGTGCTTTAACTGAAGGTGCTACTGTATGGTCTACTGATAATCGTGGAACTTGTGGAACGACTCAATCTCACCAAGCGGCGACTTCTACTAATTGCTGGTTCCGTAAAAACCCTGCTGGATTTGCTGGTGATTTTACTAATGACAATTTCCAAACGGTTAAGTGTCTATTACCAATCAATAGTGGATTATTTCAAAATTCTAAGATCCTTCCTGTTCTTATGCTTGATGGTCTCGTATTAGATATCATTTTAGAAGATGCGACACGTTGTGTAAAACAATTAGATAGTGCTCGTCTATTAACTCGTCAAGGTCTAAAACCTGTATTCCATTCTATAGACGGTGTTCTAGGTGCTGCTGCTAAAAAGGTTACTGCTAAAACTAATTTCAAAACTATTTTCCTTGCAAATGATAATAACATTTTTTCTGCTGCCAATTGTCCTTTTGTTGAAGGTGAACGTGTAAATTTCGTTGAACTTGCTACTGGAACAATTGCTGATACTGAGGCTAATCCGTTTGTAATTAACACTATTACTGAAACTCCTGCTGGTGGTACGACGACTCTTGTAGAATTAACATCTCTTGCTAACGCCCAGTCTGTTGCTGATATAACTACTGATGGAACTTTTGGTGTATATAGTGCTTCTATTTCTGAACAGATTGCCGCAGGTTCTTATACTCCAAGTTATACTGTATCTAATGTAGAATTAATTTTACAGCAACTAGAAATGCCTGAAGGTTATACTTCTAAGATGAGGAGTATGATGAAGGAGGGTGGAGTAATGAATTATGATTATCTAAGTTTTACTAACTATAAACATTCTCAACTTTCTAGTGATACAGTAACGAATCTAAGACTTCCTCTAAATCAGTCTAGGTGTAAAGCAATTCTTTCTGTTCCCACTGATGCTAGTATTTATAATAGTGCCCTTCAACTTTCTGGTGGTGTTGATGCTGCTGCTGCT
>Ga0181407_1000317_pt1 | contig 16368 bp, 10 predicted proteins | sample 30SPOviralmetaG_FD_130136 | JGI IMG/M metagenome (GOLD analysis project Ga0181407, IMG submission 130136) | Marine viral communities from the oligotrophic San Pedro Time Series (SPOT) site, San Pedro Channel, CA, USA - 30 SPOT_SRF_2012-01-26 | ecosystem: Environmental > Aquatic > Marine > Strait...
TGGTGTCAAGGCAGAGATGACCACTATGAATATGTAATCAACTGGTTCGCCCACATTCTACAGAAACCCTGGTCCAAGATTTCAGTATTACTGGCACTTCAAAGTGAAGAGGGTGCTGGTAAGGGTGTTGTGATGGAGATGATAGGGGAGATTATGGGCAGTTCTACATTCAAGGCAGTTGCTTCTGCCTCTGGTATTGTGGGAGAGTTCAACGGAGAATTAGAAGGCAAATGCCTCATTGACCTTGATGAGGCAATTTGGGGTGGTAGTAAGGAGATTGCCAGTAAGATGAAGAACCTGATTACAGAACGCAGGCAACAGGTCAATAAGAAGCACAAGGAAACATATGAAATTGACAACTCAACGGCATTTATGATTACTACCAACAATGAACTATTCGCTGGTATTGACAGAGGTGGCAGACGATATGCCTGTCTGAGACTTGACAACAAGTATGCTGGTATTAGTAATGCTGAGACAGAGGCATATTTCAGTGAGGTTAGGGGAGTTGCTCCTGGTGTTTCTGAACCATCTGCCAAGGTTGTAGGAGGATTTGCCAAATACCTATACAAAAGAGACCTTACAAACTGGAGTGCCCGTAGGGTGCCACAGACACCACTACTCCAAGACCAGATTGAGCGTGGTATGAACTGCGTTGTCCGATGGTGGAAGGATATGCTCAGTGATGGCAGATGGGGTCTGCCTAACTGGGACAATGCTATGAAGAATACCACTTCATATGACGGGGAGAAGAAGACAGAATATGACCATAGGGTAGAATACTACGGATTTATCAAGAACAAATACAATGGCAGAATAGCAGAAGAGAAATACAAGTCAATCATTGGAAGGAAGAAGTATTACCAGAAGAAGGACTTTAATGGGTCAATAATGCCCCAGGAGGGTGAGACCAAGTCCCAATGGACTTACAGGGTATATTATGAGGCACATTGTGGTGGTCTGCCTAAGCATCTGGTGGATAAAGTAGTTCAGAAATCAGATGGCACACCTAAGGAATATACACTACAATGGGAGGGAGAAGACATTGTAGAGACAGAGATTAAGACCAAGGTAATCTACCAGGGGTATAATCCTAAGTGGTTGTTCCAGATGTATCTTCAGGCACATAAGGACAAGAAGTTGGGATATGGTAATCCACACACATTCAACTCATTCTCCCAGTGGATACACAAGATTGCCCCTATCACTAAGAAGAAGCACGGAGCATCTGGCAAAGACCAAGAAACCACTTGGGAGGCAGTGCCTCTCAAGACCCTCAGGGATTACTTCAACAAGTATTACAATTACCAGTATGAATGGGATGAAGATGTTGATGAGATTGAACCGATGAACGGAGGTAAGTTAGTCCCAGTTAGCGGTTGCGGAGACAACTACCAGAAAATGCCTGGTAATTGGATTGGAGAAGATGATGAAGACCCAGTAGCAGAGTAAAGTAGTCAAGCGGAGCAGAAGTAGTATATTAGCGTAGCAAAAGGTAGAATAGAATAAATTATTTTTTGCCAGATTTCTTAACTTTAGTTTTATTTCCTGGAACTTTATACCCCTCAAACACTTGTTGGGGTCTTACCTTTTTAGCATCATCAATTGCCTTTTCAACCTTGAATTGGCACTTGGGGTCTGGGTCAATAGTATTAGGATTGTGTGCTAATCTTGTCTGGGGTTTTGATTTGCCTTTCTTAGTCATTATTATAAAGTAGAATATTTTATTCTTGTAATTAAAATAATACTTATATTATAAAATGAGTTTGATAATCTGTAGCAATAAAGATGACAACTACGAAGCAGTTGATGTTGAGGGTTTTGAGAGTAATTTAAAGGGGGATTCATCTGCCTCTTCATTTACCAATCATTTCAGTAATGTCTTTACACTACCAAGGAATTGTGAAGTTGCCGTTCAGTCCATAAAGATTGACAGGAAGAATATACTAAATCTTAAACATACAAGATTTATGAGTGTATTTATGGGAAAAGCATTGACTACATCTACATCTTACAGAGATTCAGTTAATTTACCACTGGTAGTTGCTGTGCCCCCTGGAAAATATGGGGTAGTTGATTTAGCAAGGAAAATACAGGAGGCGATTATGAGAGATGGTTTTGAAACACACCCTGACTATTTCGGTCAGTGTAGCGTTGTGCCTAATTTCTCTAATACTGCCACAGGCGACTCTTGGAAAGGATGGAAGTTTGAAATGAATACTGCTGGGTCTCAGGGAGGCACAAATAACAGCGATACGCTATTAAGATGGGCACCTGCTAACCCAGGAACTGCTTTATCAGATTTTGCCATCACTCACGAAGGTTCAGGTATATTAAGGGTAAAAAAGGCAAATGATGCCCCTAATCGTTATATCACTGGAATTGGTAATAATTCAGCACAGGATATGCCTTTATCTCTACTTAACGGAGAGTTTGAAATTGCCCCTTTTGGTCAATCAACTACTCAGTATTGGGAGTGTGGTTTAGCAAGACCTCTTAACGCAGAAAACCCCTGTCCGCCTTGGTGTAAGTTTGATAGTGCGATTACCGAAGGGTCAATTTCAGGGGCAAATGGTGGATTTATGGACTATAAACTCACTTGGGCAGAAAGGGCAGATGGAAAACACGGATTATTCATTGAGCAGGCAATTGTATTAGAAGGTTCATCTACCCGAAGAAATCATAGCGGAGATGTCAATTACGGAAATATGGAAATGATAGAAGTTAGATACTTCGGTATCACTGGTAAATCATCTGGCGTTAATGTAGTTATCAATGAAGATAATGTAAGTGCTACTCTAAATACCACTGGGGGCACTACAAAGTATAGCAAGTTTAAGTTTGTGGTAGTAGGAGAAGAGGTAGAATTACAGGCATTTGGTAGTAATAAGAATAACCAAAGTGGTAGTTGGGAGGTAGTTATTAAGACAAGTAATTACAAGGCATTAGAAGACCCTGAATCAGGGGCAGATACATTTGGTAATGGAGAGGCATATAAAGTGCCTACTTGCTTTAAGGCAATTAATCAAAATCAATTTAACCTTTATCCAGTTGTAGGACTTAATGATACCGATGATTACATAGAAATTAGCAAGTGGGCAAGTCGCCCAGGTTCTGGTGTATTCCCTACTACTACAAGTCCAGGAACTTCACAATGGGCAAAGTCCTGGGATGATGTTGATGATGTGCCATATGGGTTTATCCACGATATACGAAGAGTTAAGGACATTGATACTGGATTATTTCAGAATGGTGTATTAGATACCCCACATTATGATAAAGTATTACTTAATACCCACGGAGAAGCACCTGCCTATCAATTGGCAATTATGCCACAATCTATTACTGAGACTGGATATGGTGGGGTAGATGATTATATATATTCTTCTATCAAGGGTAATTCTGGTAGGTTATTGGGTTTCGGTCCTCAGACAGCAATTCTTCAGACTGAACAAGGATTATCATTTAGATTAGATGCCACAACCTCAACTACACCACCAAGTGCCAATTGGCAAGTGTATTCAACTGAAATCCCAGTATTATCTTCTTCAACAGCATTTGTTAGATGTCCCACATTGACCCATCAATCTCTTAATATGGCAAAAGAACTACCATCTAAGATATTATACCATATACCACGATTTAGTAATACAGGAAAAGAGTATGGTAATTTATTTCACGAACCAACTGAGAAAACATACTTGGCACTTAAGAACACGGAAGAATTAAGAATTAATGATTTAAGAGTGGATATATGTAATACTGATGAAACGCTGTGTGATGATTTGACTGGTCAAACTACCCTTGTTTTACATTTCAGGAAATCCAGGGTCTAAATAGAAAAATAGAAGATTTTAAGTTCTATATTATTCTATTTGTTCTATATATAAATGAGTGACGCTGAGATTGATGTTGATATGCCAGATGAGCAATTTATGCCAAACCAACAACCTGAAGACCCACTCCTATCGGTGCCAGTTAGTGAGGGTGTAAATGATATGCCTTTAGCGGAGCAAGAGGCAGAAGAAGAAGATTCTAAGGTAGATATGAAGATTAAAGAAATTGTGCCTGATAATGAGGTATTTAATGGTGCTGATGACCAAGCACCTCCTAAGCGTAAGAAACGCCCAGTTAGTGAAAAGCAGAAAGCACATCTTGCTAAAATTAGAGTGAAAGCATTAGAGGCAAAGAAAGCAAAGAAGGCAAATAAACCGCCAGTGAAATCTGCCAAGAAACAATATGAAGAAGAAATAGAGGATGAATATGGAAGTGTAAATGATGTGCCTAAAGAAAGTGCCCTATATTCTCTATCTCGGCAAGAATTACAGCAATTACAATTTGATGCTATCTATGGATATGATACTATTAGGAAAGATAGAAAGCAGAAAAAGCGTGAAGCACAGGCAAAACAACAGCACGAACAACAGACATTTCAGGCAGTAAGTAGGGCAGTTAATAGACCAGTAGATGATGATGGATGGGGTGTATGTTTTCAATAGGACACATAGATATTAGGGTCTATAACAAAATGAGATTATAGGATAGACCTTTTAGTATTAAAATATATGGAGCAATCTAAACTTTTATTTTTATTTCTACACTTCTATTTTTGTTATATTCCCCTCTACCCTATGGTCCTAACCTTCGGTATGACCCTCTATATTTATCTATATTTTTCTATTTGTATTTATTATATTCCTATATGGTATATAATGAGTAAAGAAGAAGATACCTTCCAAGAGGCATTCCCTCAGATATTAAGGGTTCAAGACCCACCAGCAGAGAAGGTGAAACCTCTACATCCACATCTACCGCAACCCCCAGCATTAATGCTAATGATTTCCCCTATTCGCACTGGTAAATCTACCATCATTTCTAATTTGCTATTAAACTCCCATTTTTATGGTCAAGATTACTTTGATGAAGTTATGTGTATTTCACCTACTATCTACAATGACAAAACATCCCGTTTCTTGAAAAAGGCATTTGATTGCTATGATGGGTATGATGATAAGATTATCACTGATTTAATACACAAGCAAGAGGGATATGCTGACAATCTGGATGAAAGACCAGAAGTAGCAGTAATCCTTGATGATATCCTTGGCACAATCAGGCGTGAGGCAAATGTCAATCATTTGGCATCAAGATTCAGACATTATGGTATTAGATTACTATTAATGTCAAGTCAAAATTACAGGTCTGTATCTCCTGTCATTCGCTCAAATGCCACTAATATGATTATTGGTAGTCCATTTCCCAATACGAAAGAACTTGGCAAAATAGCAGAAGAGATAGGAGACCAGTTCGGAGGGTATGATAATTTCCTTAAAATATACTATATGGCAACACCTGAGAAATATGACTTTTTATACTTAGACCTTCAATCAAATCCACCATTAGCATACCATAATTTTGAAAAGGTAATTGCTCAGGGTGGTCAGCACAGAGAAGTTGAGACACCAGATGGGGCAATTGCTACCGCAGGTGTTGGCACAATGCCAGAAGTCCCTAAAAAAGATATGAAGAAAGAAGCGGAAAAAACTAAAGGTAAAAAATAATCTTATTAATACTATAAATGAGTGATTTTGGGCAGAGTTCCGCAATTGAGCAATCTAATAATCTTATTAGTGAAGGTCTATCAAATGCCAGAGAAACAAGAGAACACAATAGGCAAGTAATGAATACATACAATACCAAAATCAATAGTATTAATACCAAGACTGATGCGGTTGGTGTAAGTGATAAGACAGAAGATACAGGAGAGACTGGATTAGCAGGCATACAAACTGCCGTAGCAACAGGTAAAGAGGTAAAAACTGCCTATCAAATGGGTGTTGGTAATTACCTTAAATCTCAACCAGGTCAAGCAAAAGAAGCATTCCAATCAGCAGTGAAAACTGGTAAGAATGCCTTTGGTTTTGGGGCAGAAGAAGGTGCCCGTGCTGCCAACAGGTATATACCCGTTGGACAGCGGGTAATGGGTGGGGCAAGAAGTGCTGCTGAGGCAGAAAGAACGGGAGAAGGTATGGGTGTTGTATCTGGTGTATTTAAGAAGGGATTAGGGGCAATCACTTCCCTTCCAGATAAACAAGTGTCAGGATTAGCAAAAGGATTAGGAGCATTCACTGGTATTGCTGGTGCTGGATTAACTGGTATTGAGGATTTAGCATCTGGTTCATTTGGAACCAATGAGAAAGGTGGAGCAGCAACGGGTGTTGATAAGAGTGCCAATATTGCCTCATTAGCAGCAGGGGGTCTTGATGCTATGGCACTTGCTATGCCTGTTTTAGCACCAGTTGCTGGAGTTGCTGATATTGTATCTGGAGCATTGGGAATTGCTAAAGATGTGAGTGATAAGAAAGACACAAAGGCAGATGCTTTATCAACTAAAAACCAAGATACCGAACAATCTGATTCTGTGGTATCTACTGCCTCTTCAGGTCAAATTGCCTCTTCATCTACCCAATCAAGAACTTACTAAAAATGATAAAAAAAGGTATTATAAATAAAATAAAAGTTATATTATAAAATGAGTTTCTGGAGCGTAGATGATAAAATACCAGTGAGGCAAACTAATGTATCAGTATTTGCTGAACACGGATTAGAGTATAAGTCAAGTCAAAAGATTAACTTTCATATTCCCCCTACTATTTCTTACTTTCAACCACAAGAATGCTACCTGGAGTTTGATGTCCAGATTAAGTGTCAAAACGGAGTGGCAAGTCAATACCCAGTCCGAATGTCCCTTGACGCTGAAACTGGGGGTCAATCTCTAATTAGGGATATTCGTATTCATTCTGGAGGTGCTGGTTCAGTGCTATTAGAGGAAATACAGAATTACAATACATTAGTTGCTCTCAAGTATGATTATGAGTCAAATGAAGTCCTCCGCAATAAGCGGGCACTTACTGAGGGAGCACTTGTATATGACCCGGATAATCGTGGAACTGGAGGAACTACCAAGACGGAGTTAAATAACCACAAATCTCAACCATATACCAATCTATTTAAGGATGCTAATGGGGTAGTAATTGCTAAACCAGACCGAGCAAATACCACCTGGGAATCGGATTGTGATAGTAATTTTAATAAGGTTAAGTGCCTATTACCTCTTCACACTGGTATATTCAGCAATACTAAGGTATTCCCTGCTCTTCTCACTGAGGGTCTCCGTATTGAGATTATCCTTGAAAGTGCTGGCAGAGTTCTTCGTATCCCTGATACTATTAATCCTGCCCGCCGAGGTCAGTTAGGTTGCCGTTTCCATTCTACCGATGGTATAGATAACAATTTATCACACGCTACCACTGGTAAATGGGTTAATGATGCCCAGATTGCTTCTTTCTTTATTGCCCGTAATAATAATATGACAGGGGTAGATAATGTGCCATTTGTCCCAGGTCAGAAGATTGCTATATGTAAATGTGGTATATCTTCTGATGGTGGTTCTCCTGAGTGGCAAGACCTTCCTTCTCAGGATTGGTTCTTAAAGACCAATGTAGATATGGTAATTGATAAGATAGAGTTAGTGCCAGGCACTGGTAATCCTCTCCTGGAGGGTGGAAGATATGGACTTATTAAGATTACCCTTAAACCAACTTGGGATGTTTCTGGTGGAGAAACAGGGGTAAAGAATACCTCTGGTGCTGGTGCTGCTGAAAATAAAATTACAAATGCTGGTGGTTATATGATAGTTGATGCGTCGGTTCGTAATCAGGTTTCTACAACTGGATTAGCAGGGGCAGATTTTAAGGGAGATTATACACTCTCAAATGTTCAGATGGTAATTCGTCAGATTGATATGCCCTCTGGATACACTAATAAATTGATGGGTATGATGAAGGGTGGAGGGACAATGAATTATGATTTCCTTTCTACCACTAATTATAAATACTCCCAGTTGGCAGGGGACCGAGTTGCGAATATCCGCTTACCTTTATCCCAGTCAAGAGCAAAAAGTATCCTATCAATTCCCACTGATGCTATAGTTTATCGCAACAGCGAATTAATTACAGGTATGGCAAGTAATTTAGCATTAAAGTTCCCTGGAACTCTCAATGACCAGGTATATCCTTTTGCTGATATGCCTGCCATAGGCACATATGTAGAAGAGTTAGATAGTCAAGACTCATTTAATCTTTCTGTGAGAACTGGTTTAACTGGTGTATGGGATGAACTTACGGATTACCAGTGGTTCTATGATGGCAAATTAAATCCCTCTCGTAAGGTAGATACTGCCAAGATTAGTGGTCGCAAGGGTATTTCCCAGCAACCTCTGATTGAATTAGAAAAGGCACTTGCTATGGCAAATATTGAACCACTCTCTTTCCGTAAGTTTAGAAGCAATTGCTGTGTTGGTCGGGCACTTGCTCTACAAGATGGAGTATATGATTGTAGAGGTAAGGATTTTAATTTACAGGTAAATTATCAGAGTTTAAGAACTCCCCTCAAAAATAAACTCTGGAATAACTTTGTGGCACATCTGAGACGCATAGAAGTCAAGGGAGACCAGATTGCCCTACAAGTCTAAAAATGTAAAGTCTAACTTCATATTTTAATTTTATAAATACACTTCTTATTTTGTTATAAATCCCTCTATCCTATAGTCTTCACTAATTATATATTTTGGTAAATTATTACCCTATAATAAATAAATATTATAGAGTATAAATATGAGTTCAGGAAATGTCAATCTTCACATTACCCCCAGTAATGTATTAAGTTCAGGTAAAATATCTTTCAAATCTGGTAATCCAGTAATCCAATTTGTAGTAGGAGAACAAGACCGATTACTATTGGGTAATAGTATTCGTTTTGTAGGAAATATCAATTTCTGGACAAATGATACAGGCACATTAGCACCCCTCAATACCGATTCTCTCGCTTGGGATAGTCGTATTGGGATGTATTCGTGTATTGACCAGTTGGTAATTAAATCGCAGGCAACTCATCAGGTCATAGAGCACATTAAGAACTACAATCGTATGATGTCCAGTTATATTCCCACTACCACATCATTAGAGGATGGATTATCTCACCTATCTCAGAGTGCTTTAATTACCCCTGTGTATGAATGTTCCAAGAGAGGTATAATGGATAAACAAGGGCAGATTGTTTCTCCCAATTCATTTGCCCTTCATCTACCTTGTGGGTTATTTAACGGAACCCAGGGTATTCCACTTTCTGGAAATGGTGGAGTTGGTGGATTACTCATTGAGATTCACTTGGCACCAGATAATAATGTATTATTTGACCGCCTTGGAACTGCTCAGACTACTAATCTTGACCGCAGTTTCTATGAATTGAGTGATGTGTATTTAGCGTGTGAGGCAGTTGAAGATGTTAGACCTCCAGGCACAACATCTACCTTTGAGTATAATTCCATTTCAAGTTATTTCACAAGTATTAATTCTACGAATGCCATTATCAATTTCAATCTGGGTCTTTCTCGTGTTCTTGGTATCTTTATGAACTTTATACCTTCTCATATGATTAATGATTGGAATTACAATGGTATGGCAACTATGCCTATTCAGAATAAAGATAATTCTAAGGCAGATATCAAGCAGATAGTCTATACCCGTGGGGGACAGAAATATCCCTATATGTATAATTTAGATTTGGAACAGAAGGATGAACCACAGCAGGAGATGTTTGACCCTCAGTTTGTTCGTGGGGGTATTGATGCTATTAAGGGATTTATGAAGAGTAAGCGAATGATTAATGCTCCTAATACGGCAAGACTTAAAAATCGTATTGCTGAACCCTATGTAGTGACGGGCGATTCATATGCTGGAGTTGCCCCAGGTAGTGCCCCTGCGACTACTAATAATGCTAATAAAGATGGAGGAGACTGCTTTACACTTGGAGTTGGATTTGACCATATTTCAAATCAAGGCATATCATTTGCCACTGAATCATTTGGCACCCAGATTAATCTTGGTCTTACTTCTAATCTACCTCACGGGGTATATATGTTCTGCCACGCTAAGAATACACTGGTATTTGGACCAGGGGGTATTCAAGTATTAAATTAAGGCAAGCGAAGCAGAGAGTATAGGATAGACTTATAACAATAAAAAAATAAACTACATATTCTAATTTAATTTTTTTAGATAGACTTATTATTTTGTAATAAATCCCTCTACCCTAACATCCTACTCTGTATGCCAGTCTTATATTATTTGGTAAATAATGTGCCAAGAATAAATAAATAAAGTAAAGTATAAATATGAGTGTTCAGTCAAGTCAAATCCCAGACCTTTTAAAAATTGGAGCATTACCTGCCAATACGGCACAAGATGTAGAGACATCGGTGTTAGAACCTGTGGTTCATAGTGATAGATTTTGCCGATTTGTATTCCAGAATAAGGGCATTTTACACTCCCATTCTAAGATTGAATTGGGATTAAAGAATGTCGGAGCACAGGCAATTCTACCTATTGGAGTGGGTATTTATTCCCTTATAGACCGAATTGCTCTCAAGATGGGCACTAAGACCATCTGTGAGATTGAGGATTTTGCCCATTGGTATGCGTATAAATCTATGTTTGTTGCTAATGAAAACAATAAAGAGCGAGAGGTATTCCAGAATGGTAGAGCAATTGCCCATCAACCACAATATGAAGATGCCCTTGCTTCTGATGGACCTGCCCAAGGTTCAGGCGAATCAAATACCCTTGCTTCATCCATTGGTATTGATTGGGGTAGAGATTACGATGACAGCAGAAATGGCACTCACGCTCACGCAGACGGGGGTATGAACCTCAAACCTCACGATTGGCAACTTCTCAAACAGGAGCAGAAAGCAGCAGCAAATGCTGGGGCATTTACTGCCCTTGATGAAGATACACCTACATTCCAGTTATCTCTTAGTGAATTATGCCCCTTTCTCAAGATGAATCAATTGCCTCTTTATATGATTAAGGAACAAGTATCATTAGAATTACACTTTACCCCAGCGAAAGGCACAAATCAAGAGACAGCACAAAGTCGTAGAGTTGTTCAGGTGCGAGCATCTGATGGCACAACGCCAGCACCTGCTTCTCCCGAGATTGATACTACCAATACCCGACTTATAGCAGATTACCTATATTTCCCACAGGAGATGATGGAGGCATATGCTATGTCAAATGCTAATATGTCATTTACCTATGTTGATTACCAGTTATCAAAACAGAGTGTAGCGGTAGATGATTTAAAATCCCAGGGTATCCGTAATATTGGTGGAGCAGGTAGAATTGTAAGTAAATTATTCTGGGGTATTCAGGATGAGTTTGCGGAGAGTGAGTATCTACTTGGCAATTTCTATTCCCAGGGACCGAAGAGAACCTACACTGGCACTCCTGCTACTGATAGCAATGGAACTGCTACATTTAATCTCAAATACAATGATAATTTCCTTTACCCTATTGATGTTAAAAATACTGCCAGACATTTCCACAATGTTCAATCAACGGAAGGTCTTGTGCCATTTATTAATAGGGAAGAATATGCTGGTGAGGGAGATATGATTACTGATAGGAAAATTGCTGGTTGGAGACAGGGAGGCAATCAGGCAGACCAAGGGACTGAAGCACAGCGTGAAAACCACGCTAATCTGGTAAGCAAGTTCTTCTGGAATGGAGCACGCCTCAACAAGAACCAGCGTATTAATAGTCGGGGTATTGAGTTATATTACCAGGTAAATGATTTGCCTGCTCTAATCTCCCGCACTTCTGCTGGTGCTGTTGTCAGTGGTTCTCCTGGATACACTCAGCGTGTGTATATGGAGGTTGTGCGAACTGCTACACTTACTGGTGGTTATTTCCAGTGCTACTATGCCTAAACCACAGGTAAGCGTTGCTAAAGCGTTGCTAAACCACAGGTATGCTTCCGCTAAATGATATGCCTTTTTTCTAATTTTATTTTTTTATTGTATTAATATATAAATGACTTCATATGTTGATACTATCTTAATTGATTGTAATAGGAAGGGTTCCGAGGAGTATAAGGTTAAAACGGGAGTTGATGAACCTGCTATATTTACCTGTAAGCAGGGAGCAGGTATTAAGTTAAATCCAGGAGATGAAGTGTCAATTCATTCGGCATATGTTAATGAAAGGGGTAATGAAGATAATATGGAGTTTAGTGGGAAACCAGATAAAGATAGCGAGACATATGAATTGGAATATACTGATTTGATATTCAGTAGATTAGTCAGTGATAATCCTGACCCAACTGAAACCCAGATGAGAATAAGAGATGCCAATTGGGATGGTCCAGATATGAGGATAGATAGAGGTAGGGCAGATTGTATGTATTACCAATATGAGGGTAAAGGTGTTGGGCAATCAACTGCCATAAATAAAAAAAAGGTATTTGAAGTAGTTGATAATGAAGTTAATTTCAGTATTAGTTATTATAAAAATATGAACGGAGAGGGGTATTTATCATTACCCAGAAGATTTGATGCTCCTAATCCAACCAGACCAGAAGCAGGCACATATGGATATGGGGGTTCGCAGGCACATAATATGATATTAAAGACCCACGGAATAGGACCAGATAGACCCCTACAAAAAGGTGCCCAGATTTTCACTGGTCCAGGTTATCCTAAACCAGGCACTACACCAGTAGCAGGCACTAATGAATTACCATTAGATGATGATTATTGGTATAATTTATATACGGCATATGATGGTAATGCCCGAATAGGTAGGGTCGGAGACTGGATATCTACAACAGGAGATGTTCAAGCAACCGAGTTTGGTGGAGATATGGATGGTGCGGAGGCAATATTAACTGCTACGAGATATGGAAAAGGTAGATTAATATATGTCCAAGATGTAGGCACTAAAGAAAACTCAGCATTAACTACAGGTCAGGGAGTTGGTGGAGATTGTTTTAATACTGGTAGATGCCGACCCTTGACAGCAATTGCCAGATTGTGTAAGGATGATTATAGGTATGAGAGTGGTTTTCGTTTTGATGATGCTTCTGCTATGTATCCTGGTGCTTCTAATTCACTGAATGAGAAGCAAATGCGTTTCGGAGAGGATGGACAGGGATATAAGCATAAGCAAGATAATGGGAGAATGACTATTTATATTCAGCAAACTACCTTTTGGGATAAGACGGCAAATAATATAACTCATTCCAGAGTTCCAATATTAACGGGTAATGAAAGCACAGCAACAGAGATAGAGGGTAGAAATGCTGTGAATGATATATTCAATGGTGGTCAAGGTCCTAAAGACCCAGCACTTACTACTGAATGGATAAGATACAGGGAGATTAAGAATGTTAAATTAGATACAGGATACAATACACCTGATGATGTGGCAGAGCAATTTACAGACCAGTTAAATAAGACTAATGTGAATGACATAGTAAAAGCAGAGGTAAAACCACATTCTACACCTCAAGACATATCAGTCAAACAGACAAGTGAATGCTATAAACCCTTTCATTCTGCTACCCATTACACTTTCGGAGAGAATGCCCAATTAATAACCGATAAATACGCTGGGTCAAATACAGCAGTTAATGACCAAGTATTAATAGATTGGCAAACGGCATATCATCACATAGGAGTTAAACGCCCTGATTTATGGGATGCTGGCAGAGCAATATATTATGACCAGATAATGTATCCAGGAACAGGCACAGGACTTGCCAGTGCCAGAACATTCCCTACAATAAAATCAACATATACAATTACCAAGGCAGGAGCACAAGGGGTAAATGGAGCAACTATACCAACCAGTATCCCTTGGACAAAGGCAAATGTATTAAAATATAAGGCACTTTTTGATGCCCAGGCAACTTACCCTGAATTATTTGATTATGATAATAATGAAGTAAGTGGCACTTTTACAGAATATTCAGTAGAGAATGCCAGATTTCTACACATTGATTTATCTTACAGGGATGGTGTATCATTAGGCAGTGATAATTATGATATACCTACATTCTCCACTGGGACTTGGTCAAGTCAAGGTAATAATTCATCATTTCCTATCTTCTTTGATTATGACCCAACAAGGGCAGATATTGAGTATAGTGATGATTCACCTGTTGGTGTCCAAGGTCCATATGGTATATTTGTAAGGATACAGACAGGCACTTCATTTACCATAGGTTTTAATGCCAAGGTAAATAAATTAGGAGACCAGTTATTTCCCAGTAGTGTTAGCATTACTGAAACTTCTTGTATAGGATGGGATTGTCATTTTTCAGCATATGGGACAAAGTGTATTATGCTACATACAGGTAATTTAAATGCCCTTTATGATGGTAAGACATTACAGATGGTAGAAGATAATGATAGCAACCCTCTACTGAAAAGGATGCGTAATATTTACCCTCATATTAGAGATACATATTTAGGTGCGAATCAGTTGGAAGTTGGGGTAGAGGAGAAGGGTAAGTTTTACATTCATCAATTACACACTCCAGAATATATAGGCAATTCATTTAGCAGTGGTTCTACCCCAGATAATCCAATCAATCCAGATGCCAGCGACCAAGTATATAGGGTAAATAAACGCCTCTCAGGAGATAATTTCTGTCCTGATATGGTGCCTTATAGACCTACAATTGCTACAGAAACTGATGCTGCTAATGATGGTAAGGTAGAAATAAGTAATTTTAATGCTAATTTAAGTCCCTATGTGGTATATGATAGTATGACAGGTATATTCATTGAGGATACTGGAATACCATTGGAGAGTTGGTCAAAATCACTCTGGGGTAAATTGGGTTTTTCATACAATCAATTTAATAGTGCGAATACAGGCACAAGGCAAACTCGTCTGAATAATCTTATTAATGTAAATAATATAGGGGCAATAACTACCAATGCTGATATTACGGCAGGTGATGTGCCAACATATCCAAGAAATGCGTATGGTGGAGAATATTATAATACTTCTTTACCAAATATCAATTACCCTTTATTTGAGAGTAATTCTACTGAATATGGTAATTTAGTAATACCAAGTGTTCCAGCAATCACAGAGACCCAGACAAGTGTAAAAATAATGGCAGATGGTTTGCCTGTTAAGATGGATAATCCATATCTGTTAGTGAAGAGTGATATAGTGAGTGATACTAAATACTATGGTATGGGAGCAGATGCTAATAATAATTATACAACGGGTCAATGCTTACCCATTGTTGGTGTAGTGAATAAAGAAAATGGGTTCGGAGACTATTATTTCCAAACGATTACCCAGATGGCATTTACAATTACCAAACCTACAATTGTAAGTAGTATTACTACCAGTATTCATAACCCAGATATGTCATATGCCAGATTAGAAAGTGATAGTGCTGTAATATATAAGGTCAAAAAGAATAACACTGGGAATTATAATATTGCTTCAGAATTAATACAAAAAGGCAAATTACAAATATAATCTCAAGTTAAGTATAAATGCTGAGTATTGAGGAAATATTGACCCTTGTTGAATTAATAGATGAAATCTCCCCTAAAGACCAGAGGTCTCGTAATCAATTACAAGAAGTAAAGAAGTATATAGTGGAACACGCAGAAGACCCAGATTATCAAATGGTAGATGATAGTGCTACTTCATCTGAGGAAGAGGGAGAATCTGAAGAACATATTATTGACAGAACAGACCCTAATTTTATTTCTATTAAATAATGGCAAATAATTTGCCCCTGATTTATATGTATGGGAGATTGTAGGGTAGAGGTAATATAACAAAAATAATAAGTGTATCCAAAAAAATATAAATAGAATACTGACTTTAATTTTATTGTGTTTTACCTCTACCCTATCATCTTGTATTAATACATTGTTTTTTTTCATTTTTGTAGAAATCTGGGAACCCCCCCTGTTTTCTGCTCTTTACCCTTTACAACCACCTGCTTGACTACTGGAAACAGAGTTCAGCAACCACTACTAACCAACACGATTCAGCACTTATTTACAGGACAGGACTTTCAACCACCACCCAAGATGAACCACTCCATCAAACCAGCAGGCAAACACTGGCGGGACTTCATTGCCTCAATGGAGGCGACCACGATGACCCCGCAACAGCGAACCACCTTCAATGGGGTCATCAAGCAATACAAAGCGATGATGGACATTGACTACAAGACCCAGGACCGCTATGAGGAGGAGATAGCGGGTCTTCGGCGTCAGGTGGAGAAGACCCAAGGAGAACTACTACTTGCCAAGAAGGTAATTCACGAAGGGGCAGATGATGAGGAAGAAACCCCACTGCCAATCCTCCATATGATGGCACGATGTGATGAGGCAGAGACCAAGCACCAAGAACTACACAGGCAAATCCTACTGGCGTGCTGTGATAGTCCCGACTTGAACGCAGTTGCCAGCATAGCACACGAACA
>Ga0181407_1000321_pt1 | contig 16320 bp, 30 predicted proteins | sample 30SPOviralmetaG_FD_130136 | JGI IMG/M metagenome (GOLD analysis project Ga0181407, IMG submission 130136) | Marine viral communities from the oligotrophic San Pedro Time Series (SPOT) site, San Pedro Channel, CA, USA - 30 SPOT_SRF_2012-01-26 | ecosystem: Environmental > Aquatic > Marine > Strait...
AGACATTGAAATTGAAATCGATGCTGGCAGACCGCTAATGGTTGGTTGGCTGCATAAAGGTGATTTCACTAAAGGCAATCCAGCCGTATGCGATAGCGAAGGCTGTGGACATTGGAGCGTAATCATCGGCTACGACAAAGATGACTTTATTGCCATGGATCCGATGGGCAAACCAAACATGCAGCATGGCGGCCATGACACCACAAAATCTGGTGAATTGATCAGAATGTCCCGGCCTGCCTTCTATCAACGATTTCTGATCGAGGGTGAAGCAAGTGGTTGGGCCATATTTGTTGATCGATGAACTGGGGATATATCAGTGCGTTCTGGACGACAGTCGTGATGAACTGTGTTCAACCTGTGAATTGGCAGGCTTGTTTACCAGTGCAAGACTGGTTATTCCCAGCTATAGGTGATTACATACGTTTTAAGACTGAGGAGCCCTATGCCTCCGAAAAACGCAGCCTCGAACAGTTTCGACTGGATGGTGGTTAAACCAAGTCTTGAAGAAGAACTAACACTTGAGCGATCAATTAGATCTATAGAAGACTGTGACAACGTTGATGTTTTGTCTCAGCTTTGCGTTGCGATGGTAAGGCAGCAGTGGCATCAAGGGAAACTGCTTAAGCAGGCGGTTGGTCACATTGCTTTGCTTGACGCCGTGCTTTCTGGCGCAGGGCAGAGGTCCTGAAAGCTTTTTCTAGAGTGGTTAGCTTTGGATTGGATTCGTGCAACGTGTCTTTGACCCGTTTCTGTGCCGCTGCAATTTGGTCTTGAGGACGTGTTGTCCAATGTGGTGAAACCATAAATCAGAGCTTTTGCGAATTGGTCTCATCGCAGTTATAGAGACGTGTTAGATAGTTGTAAAGCCATTGCGCTTGCCAGTCTTGTTCGTGATACCGAACGACGCCAGCGGCTTCTATACGCCATACCAACTTGCCGTCTTTTTCAACCTGCTCAATGGTTGGTTTCATATCAAAAGAATAGGCACGGTGGTTAGCCGTGCCCTTAAACCAATCAGAAATCAGCTTCTTCTTTTTTCGCAGGCAACGTGAAATCAGTGACGTTTAGCTCAAGGCTTGAGCCTTCGCCGCCTTCTTTCTTTTCGTATTTACGCAGCTTGCCTTGGCCTGCAACAGTAACTTTGTCGCCTTTTGCCATGTACTTCATGACGACGTCTGCACGCTTGCCCCAGACGCTGCAATTGATCCATGTTGTTTCGTCTTGCCCAGTGCGGGCGGCGATGCTGAAGCTTGCTACTTGGCTTGAACCTGCTTCACGCAGTTCAGGGTTTTTGCCAAGGTTTCCGTGTGCGGTGATGTTGAACATTACTTAAAAAATTTGCTGATGATGAGGATTAGTGCTTGGTTTTGGTTGTACTCGCGAGACTTCATGAAGTGCCGCAAGTTGTCAGCCAACTGGTCATCCAAGCGAACTTGAAACTGGTTTTTTCTGCGTTTGCGGTCATGCTCCGCCTGGGTAAGTGCCATTGTATTAAATAAATTCAGGCATTATATCCTGAATAAATTTACGATGCTCGTGCGTAGTTATTGCATAAGCAACTTTCGCACTGGGGGCTAAACCGTATTGCGAGCGGAAACGATCAAGAAAAGCTGTGCGATTAGCAGCAGGCAGCTCTTTGATCAAGCCTCGTAACTCTTCAGCCTCATCGTCAGTTAATGGCTTTTTTTCTGGTGGAATAGTCTCGGCGTTCGGCTGGCTTTCAACTTTTGGGGCAGCAGTTTTTGCAACTGTTTGCGGAGCAGGTTTGCTGACCTTTTTTTCTTCAGGCTGTTCAAAATTGCCATCAGTATCCATGTCAGCGCAAAGCCCAAGGATGCTTAGGATTGCGTACCTGCGTTGGTAGGTGCAGCTGCCTCCCCAGTCATGCAAAGGGTTTCGCCCCTTGCCAATGATCATAGGTAGTTCGCTGGTGATTTCTTCACCGCTTTCATGAAGCAGTTTGGTTATCAACAGTGGGTCAGCACCTTGTATGGCGTTGGGTGTGAACGTTTGAACGATTGCCAAACCAGCGTCATTTAAAGGTGGGGTGACAGTAGAAAGCACACCACCAAGATCGGCATATTTGCCGTATTGGGCTTTGGCGTCTTTCGTGATGGATGGAACTGCTTTGTGGAAAGCTACAAGAGCTTTTACTATTTCAGACATTGATGGAAGTGACAGTAATAATCGCGCTTGGTTGTTCGTTGCCTACGGCGTATCGGCGCTCAGCTTGGATGCTGAAGACTTGACAGTCATCATCGAATGCAACACCGGTCAGGGCATCACAGATAGCTCTAAGAAGCTTGTCAAGGTCGCCTATGCGCTTAATGCAGAACGACGGCGCAGTGTTTTTTAAGTCGCCATTAGCCTTGAAATCTGCTTTTGGCCGAGGAAAGATAAAGGTCACAGACAAAGACATGGGTAGTGTGGCATGCCAGCCTTCAGGAAGCAACCTTTTAGCTTTCCCAGCAACCAAAGCCCTCCAAGGCATGACGTTCGGTGAGCTTTCGCAAAGGATTGCCCTACCGTTGACATAGCGCTGGACTTTTTTGCTGCCCTGTGGGGCAGGCTTTCCGTTGACGTGAATTGTGTAGCTATTGCTCAAGAGACGAACAAGCCTTTTCAACACCAGCTAAGCAGTCACGCCGCGTCATGTCATCCAAGGTGGTCGTTAGAGAATACCAAAACGCCAGGCTGAAAATTACAGCAAGGAATGAAATCAGTGCAAAGTTGAACTTCATTTTTTAGTTGGCGGTCTTCCGCGTTTCGGCTTTTGCTCTTGAAGTTTTTTGTACTCTTCTCGTGCAGTAGCGCGAGCAACAGACAACTCTTCGCAAGTTTCGTTTTCTTCTTTTAGTTTTTTGTATTGAAAATCAGCTAATGTGACTTTTCGGCATTGGTCAACAATGGCTGACTGCACAGTTTCTTGGGCAGTGTCGTAATAATAAAACCAAGTTTCTGAGTCGCCAGGAGTGAATTTTTTCAAAAGTTCTTCTTCTTTGTCGCTCAGGTCATCGCCGTCGCCGCAATACATTTTTTCAATGCAAAGTTGAAAGGCGTAAAGCAAAGACGTTACCTTGCGAGCTTGCTGAATCACGTTGCGGTCAGCTTCTTGAATTTTTTGCCAGCGTTGGCGATGATTTTTGATAGCTGCGATAACAGCAGGCTGAGCCTCAACAAAAACATTTTGTTCTTTGAAATCAATAGTCATTTAAAATTTCCGGATAATAGTAAATGTTTCTTCAAGCTTTTGAAGATGGTCAGCCCAACTGCCTGGTTCTGGCTGGTCGCAAGGATCAGGCAAGCTGTTAGCAGCATCGCGAACTAACTCGTAAATAAGATTGATTTCAACTTTTGTGAGAGGTACTGGATAGTGAGTAGTCATCATGAAAAAGCCATTTTTTGCTTGACAAGTTTGCCGACCATGTTGCGGCACTTGCTGATAGTTTTGCGGTGAACAGAGATAGATTCCATGTCGTTGGAAGCAATTGCGTGGCTGTACAAAGTTTGTGCTTCGTCAAGGTGGACTTTGATTTGATCGATTTGCTGTTGGATTGTCATTTGCGGGGTGGTGCCTTATGAATACATTATGGCATGCCAGTATCAATTTAACAACCCCAAACAGACCCAGACCTAACTGCTTTCCACAGTATTTCGTTAATCACATCGCAAGGCTGGACACCTTTTTCGATGGCTGCGACGCGAATGATGATCATCAACTCACGATCTGTCTTGCCTTGGACTCGTGATTGACTTTTTGTCAAAACTAAGCCTGGATTTTCATTCTCGTAATATTGCTGTATTTCGTCTTTCTGCTCAGGCTCTACTTGTGAAAAAGGTATTTGTCTCGTAGCTGTTAGCTCAGGTTCGACATATGGAGCATACGGAGACGAAACCGGTGGCAGTGCATTTTCTGTGACATTTTGACTTGGGCTAATCAAAGATCTGATTAGTTCTTGATCGTAAGTATCTTGCTTGTCAAAATAATCAGACGGGCCTGACCATCCGCAAACCGTGTCGCCATGGCGTTGAGACGTGACTAATGCCTTGAGATGCAAATCAACGGTTGAGTAGTCGATCACGCAACGAAGTAATTCAGAAAGCATTGGGTCACGATTAGTCTGTGGGCCCGAAAAAATGCGAATGCGTTCGCCTTGGTAAATACCAATGAAATAGTTTCCGTGGGCCTGAATGATGCGAGCGTTTACTTTTTTGTCAACCAAATTCATGGCTCAAAAGTGATGGCCACAGAATCATGGCATGCCAGCAAAGCAAGCGCAAGTTTATTTTTTTTTAGCCGTTTTAATTTTGTGTCTAAGTTCGCTTCGTTTTTTTGCATCGTTAATAGCTTTTACCCTGCCAGGCAGTTCGCCAGGGCCACCATTGACAGGTTTAAGTAAGTTGCCCCAGTCTTGCCCTGCGATTACCAGTCCTCAAGCATGAATTGATACTTGTCCCAACTGTCTACCCATGACTCCAAGCAGTCGTCTACCCTTTGTTCGATGACTTTGCATTCGTTGGGAGCTGAGACTACTGTCACGCATTTATCGATAGGCAATGCTGGATGATGGTCGCAAAGCATTGCTGCATACGCGCCTAGCTGTTCTTTAGCAGGTTTTCTTCTGCGGGCCGCAGATTGGCTGGAAACTGTTTTGACATCGCCCAAAACAATCTCACCATTGCTGCGCTTGATCAAAAAATCAAATGAACCTCCTAAAGACTTTCGTTTGTCACACAGCCTGTATTCAGTCGCGATTACTTCACAGTCTTTGAAAAGATCGCATTCGATAAGAGGAGCAACCCAGTCTGTCCATCTTTCGGCGTAAACCAGTTCCTGGCCGTTCAAGAAACTTTCAACAACGCCGTGGAGAGCTTCGCCTCTAGCAGCCCAACCGTCAGGTCCGTCCTTATATCGCATGATATTGGCCTTGGCGTCGTCACTAAGACTTGTTCCTAAGACCTGGGTTACAGATCTTTGTAGCCATTCGTTTTCTAATCTGTACTTGTGCCATTCCTCGTAGAACTTCAAAAATTGAATCGGTTTCATTAAGTCCTTGCTCCGTGGCCCAATATGGTGCATCCTTGGGCCTCACGCAAGCCTAAACTATGCCTGAAATGGACCCAACTCAGACCGACTCAAAAACTCAGATGAGCTTAGAAGAATTAGCAGTTGCTCGGGTTTTGATCGACCCAAGGGTTCTGGCAGAAGTCACCCGTAAAAAACCTATCGGAGTGAGCCGCACAGGTTGGGTCAACTTGCTGCTTCAAAGAGCGATTGCAACAGAGCCTGAACCGTTAGCACGTGACTGATCTCCAGAAAGAAATGGCTGCCTATGAGCTTTTGCAATGGGTGCCTTACAGTCTGCCCACATTTTTTGATGAACAACTTGCGTCAGAGTGTCACTACACAAAGATGCAACGTCAAAGGTCTGATGCGGCTCTTGCTATTTGGTGGGATGAGCATCTCGAAAAAAGCAGTGCAGAACTTACAGCTTTTAGGCAACTACACGATCTGAACGTTTATTCAGACAACATTTTTTACTCCCCTAGCCGTGCCAAAGATGGCGGATACACCAAACGACTCCAAGAACACCTTTCTTCAGGAGACTCTCAACGATCACAGAGCACTTTTAGACCAGATAGACCAGCACGCTGGCGTAGTGCTAAATGAAGAAACTGATCCTTTACGCCGTAGCCAATTACTACGCCTTTTTGCCGAGGAAATCCAGTGTCCAATAAACGAAAAAACAGCGAACACGCTTTTAGTCAAAGCTGAAGGCAAAGTGAATGGTGTGTGTAGCCCTAGGCTCCACGGCCAGAAAATGGATACAACTCCCACGCCGTGGGCTTGGGAGGGTGTGCTGATGTCAGGCACGTTTAATCTGCTAGTTGCGCCACCGAAGGTTGGTAAAAGTGCGCTGATGGTTGGAATGATCAGTGCTTGGTGGCATGGCGAAAAAAAGTATTTAGGGCAGACCTTGCACGGGGCATGTCCGAAAGTTTTCATCATCGGCACTGACCAACCTGAAAACGATTGGCACAATTTATTCAAGCGTGAAGGGCTTGTCACGTCTGATGGCAACCTCGGAGGCCCTGTCGAAATGTTGTGGCACACAGCGTCACCACTTCATTTGACTGATGAAGGTATTGAACACCTTGAAGCCATCGCTGCCGCAAACCCCAATTCATTGTTTTTGCTCGATAGTTATCACGCTTGTTGCTCGCCGCTCGGATTAGAAGAAGCAGCCTCAAGTTTCGATGGCCCTGCGAGGAAGCTTGCGCAAGCTTTGGCACCGCATAAGACCACTCTGGCGATGATTCATCACACGAACAAATCAGTTTCTGGAGGCAATGCGACTAATGCAAGTAGGGGCAGTAATGCATTGCCTGCAGCAGCAAGTTTGACGATCCTTATGAATTGGTTTAAGCAACCTCTTGAAGGGCAAACACAAACTGACCAACGGGTTGTATTGAAAACACAAGGTCGCGCAAAAGGTACAACCTTGCTGATCGAATTGAAAGACGATGGTTGGGTGCATCACGGCGATGGTGAAAGCGTTTTACATGCTGAGGCCATGCAGGAGGTTTCTGACGGGCTTCAAGGTCGGCAAGCGGATGCGTATGACCACATCCTGGAGCGTTGGGTTGCTGGGAGCTTTCCAGTGACGTCTAACGAGCTATCGGCGGTCCTGTCGATCGATCGAAACAAGGTCAATCGTTGTCTTCGTGCTTTGCAGAAAAAAGGATTGATCTGTGAATCAGGTCAGTCAGAACCATCGCTAGAAGGTGGTCGCCCATCGATCATGTATGTGCCTGTAATAGGCCCCACTGAAAGTGGGGGTTTAACGCCTCAAACGTCTTTATCTTCCACGCGCGTACACGAAGAAATAGGTAAAACCCCTTTAATACCATTAGAACGCGTTTCTGGCGGAGGGAGGTTAAATACCCCTGCTCCAGGGACGCCTGTTGAAAGGTGCATCAAAGGCAACTGGTCGAATGGCTGGGTTGTTGTTGATGCTTCCAGCCTTCATGCGGTGAAGGTTGCTCAGCTTGGGAACCCAATGCTGAGGATTTCAAACTTGCGCTGGGAACAGGACATACGGCCTTGTGCTGGGTCTCCGTTCTCAGCTGAAAAAACAAACCCAACTGACTCTTACGATTTCTGATGCCTGATTGCAACCGACAGTTCCCGGTACGAGTTGATATAAGACTCACTGAGGAAGAACGTGAAAGCTTGAACCTAGAAGCTATTCAGCGTGGGATTACCCGCCAAGAACTGCTTAGGGCAAGGATCTTGACCACTGAGGGCCGTGAAGCACCAATTCCTCCATACAAACCAGTTCACCTTTCACAAGGACGTGACGCCATTGATAAGGCTATCGATGCAATCACTCGCCGATACCATTTCATTCCACGGCATCAACTTGAGCCGATTGTCTGCACAGTGATTTGTGCTTTATCTGCTATCAACAAAAAAGCATGATGAAATGCCCTAAATGCGGATCTTTCCGTGTGCATGTTGTGACTACGAAAAGGACTGTTGAAGGCCCTTATGAAACAGTTCGTCGGCGGCATTGCATTAGCTGTAATCATCGTTGGTACACAGCTCAAGTTCCAGAGGTGGAAATTCCGTCTAGTGCCATGACTTGGGTCGGCGACGAAATTAAATTGCATCTACATCCATTGTTCGATTAGCTTGCGATTTCTTTTCTGGCATGCCATGATTCATTCAGCAGACAACTGCACCGTTTTTCTCTTCCATGACTGTTACAGCAGATCAGTTAACTCTTCAGACCAATAAGTTCGAACTTGATCAAATCATCTGTTCTAGTTTCGGCTACGACATGACGATCGTTGAGTACTACGTTGTTGCTCGAATGACCAAAGCCAGCGTTTGGCTTCGCCCTATCGGTCGCATCGTTACTGGCGATGACGGGCAGGGCGAAGGCAAAGCAATTCCAGACACGTCTGTGCAGGCTCAAGATAGGAACATCTTTCGCAAGCGCATTCAGCACTGGGATGGCGTTGAAGGTATTTCTGACAGCATCAAGTATTTCCGCATCTGGGACGGCAAGCCTCAGTATCACAACACTTGGGACTGAGCCGTTGCCCCTTTGTTTCTGGCATGCCATAATATGTGTGTGGGAAATTCACTCACGCACATTTTTCAATCATGAACACACAACAACGTCTTGATCGCGCTTTGCAAATAAGAGCCGCCTTACAAGACTTGATGACAACAGAAGAAGCCGATACTTACGAAGATCTCGATAACCATTTTTGCGATTACATCAGAGATCTTGCTATCAACCATCAACGCTCTCTTCCTTCGTTGCCAGCTATCTGACCCATGGACAATCACCACGCAATGCTTAATCTTTTCGAAGAGTTTGAAAGGGCACAAGACAAGCTTGAAGCAAGCAACCTTCTTAAGCTTGCTACTTTTGAACCCCAATACACCGTGAACGCTTACAGCGGCTCTACTCACGAGTGGGAAGACTGGGCCTACGACAATGACGAATTAGAAAGTCTTAAGAAAATTGCTACCGAAAGCGGTTACACCGTTACTGTTTGTTCAAAAGACAAAGAGGACTAATCTGTGGATGATCAACTTAGGCAACAAAAACAACAAAATGAACTCCGAGCCTTTTTCTGCTATGAGCAACGACTCAAAGAGGCTTACGCCCGTAGCCAAAATCCGTTCCCTCGAAGATGGCAGTCTTATGGTCACGGTCGGAGAGTTCAGATCGATAGTGAGCAGCCATCATCTTGTTCAGCCGAAAATTATTCGCTTGACTGAATACTGGTTGAAAGCAAATAATCCGCGTTGACACATGTGGTTACTATGGTGCTGAATCATTTTTTCGACTGTGCCAATTGCTCCTGAGAAAATAATCCAACGCAATGCAGGTGAGTTGAAGCCATATGAAAACAACCCTCGTCAACATTCAGAGTCTCAGCTAGATCGCTTAGTTCGCTCGATTCAAGAGTTTGGTTTTACTAATCCAATCTTGGTTGACGCTGACAGCAACGTCATTGCAGGCCATGGCCGTCTTATGGCTGCTGAGCTAATGGGCCTGACTACAGTCCCAACCATTGAGCTAAAGCATCTAACTACAGAACAGAAACGTGCTTATGTCATTGCAGACAATCAGCTCGCCCTTAACAGCACTTGGGATGATGATGTGCTGCAATCAGAATTAAATGCACTAGGAGAAGCAGGCTTTGACCTTACCTTGCTTGGCTGGGGTGATGACCTGCCTACTTTTGGTGAAGACATTGACTTGTCAGCACTAGACGATTTAGAAGATGACCCAACTTCTGAACTTTCTGATGGTGTAATGAAAGCTATTCAAATTGAGTTCCGCCCTGAAGATTATGAAGAGGCCAAGGCTTTGGTCGATGCCGCTCGTAAACGTGGTGAATATGTTGGCATTAAATTAATCGAAGCTTTGGCTGTTTAGTGCACGTTGCAATTCCCACCAAAGGCAGACCCGCTACGACTACCTACAAGTTGTTGGGTGACATACCATTCACTCACTTTGTAGAGCCGCAGGACATGGCCGCTTACAAAGCGGCTGGGGTGCCTAACCTCCAACAAATTCCTGCAAACGACAAGGGCATCACTTTTGTTCGTAATTACATCATTGACTGGGGTCGCATCCAAGGTCATAAATGGCTGTGGATCATGGACGATGACGTCAATGGTTTTGGTGTGGCGAAAGACGGCAAAACCATCAAGGGCGATCACAACGTACTCAAGCAGTTTTATAAAGCGGTTGAACAGTTTAAATTCCCGGTTAACGGCCTGAACTATTGCCAATACGCTTGGAGCTACAGCATTAAAAAACAACGCTTTGCTATCAACAAGCGTCCGCCCGAAGTATGCGCGTTGCTTTACTTGCCCAAGATTACTTGGAAGTATCGAGCTGATCGCAAGGAAGACCGTGACTTCACCATGCTTGCCATAAAGCATTCAGATGGGGTCATTGTTGACCTCCATGCTTGGTTTAACTGCCCTGGCGTTGGCACAAATGCAGGTGGCTTGCAGCACCTTTATCAACAAAAGCGTGACGCAATTTGGGCTCAACGTTTAGTCAACGACTGGGCACCGTTTGCCAAGCTCATCAAAAAGAAAGATCGCGTAGACGCCAAGCTCGATATTTCTGGATATGCCAAACACATGAAGCGTATTGTTCGATGAACACCTCATCACTGCCAGTCTTAACTCTGCAGCCTGAGTTATGCAAACTTAAGATCGGAGACACCTGCCCAACACTGCAGCCCAACGTCCTTGAGTCCTGCATCCTTGCTGATCCAGACGGCACTCGGGTTGGCTTGTTTGTCAAGCAACTGCCTGACGATCTGCGCAACCTTGTCAACATTGCTGACAATGAAGTCAACTCAAATCGTGTGCCTAAAACAATGATGGATCGCAAGCGTCCGCTTCCTTTGTCGGCAGATGGCAAAAAACGTTACGCAATTATTTCACAGTATTCAGCCATCCTTGGCAGCGTCCCACCAAAGCCGCATATGCGACGGGCATACGCCTCACGTTCTTCTGTTCATGCCAGCAAAACCGCTACGACTTTTGTAAAAGCCATGCACAAAGCAGGTTTAGTCGCTTTCAAGTTGGTTCAAGAGCTAGCACCTGAAATCACCAAATTGCACAGCAGCAAAGTGCAATCACGAGTTCCAGAAAAATGGCGGTTTTCCAAAAATTTCACCAGCACTATCACTAACTGCAATGGCGCAGCCCCCATTCACCAAGACCACGCAAACGTCAAAGGAGCAATCAACATTATCATCACCAAAAGGCGTAACAGCACTGGAGGGAACTTGCATGTCCCGGAGTACGGCGCAACATTTGACCAAATTGATGGTTCGATGCTTGTGTATCCAGCGTGGAGAAACATGCACGGTGTGACGCCAATCGTTCCAACCCACCAAGGTGGCTACCGCAATAGTCACGTCTGGTATGCGCTTGATTCATTCGCCTCACTACAGTAAATACATGGCTCGACCTCGGTGCACCGCTGTAGAAAAGCAATTCCGTCTTGCACGGGTGACGCGAATGCTTGCGAATGGGGCAACACGTCAAGATTTAGTGCAGTATGGCGCTCAAGAGTGGGGGCTTGCAAAACGGCGCATAGATGAGTACATCGCAGAAGCGCGTAAAGAATTGGAAGAGGATTACAATCTTGATCGTCAAGCTTTTACCGCTGTACTTTTGTCTCAACTTTCAGTTATACAAAAAAAGGCAATGGAGCAATCGAACCTGCAAACTGCTTTAGGTTGCATTAATACAGCGGCTAAACTTGCTCGGATTTACGATTGATGGGCGTATTGTCAGCGATACCGTCAGGTCATGTTTTACACAAGATTGGTGAAAACAGTTCAGAATTAGATGTTCAAAAGTTAGTGCAACAGATAAAAGATGATTTACACCCTGGCCAGCTTGCTTTTGTAGAAGATCAGACAACAGAAATCATTGGCCTGTCCGCAGGTTATGGGGCAGGCAAGACCAGGTCGTTAGCTGCAAAAAGCGTGATACTCGCAGTGTTGAATCAAGGTTTCATGGGTTGCGTGATGGAACCGACTGGTCCTTTGATCAGAGATATTTGGATGAATGACTTCGAAAGTTTTCTTGAGTCATACGAAATCCCATACACCTTCAGGGCTTCGCCATTGCCGGAATACGTTTTGCATTTGCCAGGCGGTGACACAAAGATCTTGTGTCGCAGTTTCGAGAATTGGTCACGCATCATTGGCTTGAACCTTGCCTGGGTGCTTGCCGACGAAATCGATACAGTGACGCCATCAATTGCAGAAAAAGCGTTCCCTAAGATCCTTGGTCGCTTGCGTGCTGGCAACGTGCGACAGTTTGCGGCTGCATCAACGCCTGAAGGCTTCCGTTGGATGTGGAACACGTTTGGGACAGAAGAAGCTCAACAGCGCCCTGATCGGAAACTGATTAAAATGCGATCGGTGGATAATCCCCACCTCCCGAAAGACTTCATCGAACGTCTCGAAGCAAACTACGATCCCAGCCTGTTAAAGGCGTATTTGCTTGGAGAGTTTACGAATCTGACAACAGGTCAGGTTTATGACCGTTTTGATCGCGCCAAGCATGTAATCACTGATATTCCTGATGTCAGCAACGAGTCTCTACGTGTCGGCGTTGACTTCAATATCGGGAACATGTCAGCAGTCATTGGTTGTCGTCTTGGGAACAACCTTCTCCTGATCGACGAGATCAGCGGTGCACATGACACCGATGCTATGGCACAAGAAATACAACGCCGTGCTGATGGACGCCAGGTATACGTCTACCCTGACGCATCTGGCGGTAACAGAAGCACGAATGCCTCACGCACGGACATTCAGATCTTGGAGTCCTATGGGTTCAGTAATCAATCACCAAAAGCCAACCCTCCCGTACGTGATCGGGTGGCTTCTGTACAAGCTCTGTTGGAAAACGGAAAGGCCGAAGTCAGGTTGCAGGTCGCCGCAAATTGCAAACGAACAATTGAATGTTTAGAGCTTCAGTCGTACACAGAAGCAGGAGACCCAGACAAAGATGCGGGGTATGATCATATGAATGACGCTCTTGGTTATCTTGTCTACCGCGATTTCAGCATGATTCATGCTCGCGCTGGCCGAGGCACTGGCATCAGGCTTTACTAAACTGACGGCATTGGGCGGGACTTAACTGTGTATTCAGGCTTTTCTGGTGGTCGCCAACGAGTCGGCAGCGTCACTCAAGTTAATGACCCATCAACAGCTTGGGTTAATCAGGAACCGCATTGGGGGTTGATTGAACATTTACTTGGCGGCACATACAAAATCAGAAAAGGCCACCGCAAGTTTTTACCGCAGGAGCCTAGAGAATTAGATGAAGCTTATGACAACAGGCTACAACGCTCAGTTCTTGCACCTTATTACGTCAGATTAGAGCGCATGTTGGCTGGCATGTTGACACGTAAACCGGTCAGGCTCGACGATGTTTCTGATCAAATCCGCGAACAATTATTTGACGTTGATCTGCAGGGAAATGATCTGCAGACATGGCTTTACAACACTTCCCGGACTTGCATCAGGTATGGGCATGTAGGCGTTCTTGTTGATGCGCCTGCCTCTGGCGAGAACGGCCGTCCTTACTACGTCACTTACAGCCCTCGCGACATATTGGGCTGGAGAGTTGAAATAGAAGATGGTACGCAAAAATTTACTCAGCTTCGTTTATACGAAAAAGTTGTTGTACCTGATGGTTTGTACGGAGAAAAGCAAGTCGAGCAGGTGCGTGTTTTAACTCCTGGCGCATTTGAGATCTTCCAAAAAGATCAAAAAGGTGACTTCCGTGTTGTTGATGAAGGCACAACAAGTTTGAGCGAAATCCCGTTCAGCGTTGCTTACTCCAATCGCACAGGCGTTTTGGAGTCGTTTCCGCCGTTAGCCGATATTGCTGAGCTGAACCTGCAGCACTATCAAGTGCAATCTGATCTTGGGAATCAACTGCACATCAGTGCAGTCCCGATGCTTGCGTTGTTTGGGTTCCCTGCAGCAGCAGAAGAAATTAGTGCAGGGCCAGGAGAAGCTTTAGCGCTACCTGAAGGTGCGTCTGCCAGCTACATCGAACCCGGTGGCAATAGCTATGACGCGCAGTTCCGCAGGCTTGACCAGATTGCATCACAAATCAATGAGCTGGGCCTTGCTGCTGTGATGGGTGCAAAGCTCAGCGCAGAAACTGCCGAGTCAAAACGAATTGATCGCAGCCAAGGTGACAGCACCATGATGGTTGTCGCGCAGCAAATGCAAGATTTGATCGACAACTGCTTGCGGTTCCATGCTGATTACCTGCAAGAGTCACAAGCTGGAAGCAGCCTGGTCAATCGTGACTTTATGGGCGCAAGACTTGAACCACAAGAGATTCAAGCGTTGTTGCAGCTTTACACCGCTGGCACGGTGACACAAGAGACGTTGCTGTTGCAGCTAGAGGCTGGGGAAGTCTTAGGAGACGACTTCGATGTAGAAGCAGAACTGGAAGCAACGCAGGCTGGCGGATTACTTGAAACACCGCAGCCAGTTCCTGAGCAGGAAGTCACAATGCCTGAAGGTGAACCGGAGGTAACCGATGGATTGGCTTGATAATTTGCGCAGGCCAAAGCCTGAACAACCATCGAGCCGGGACTTTTTTTATTCGCATGACAGGCTTGCCAATCAGTATTTTGCTGTCATTCGACTGACTTGGTATCTGGACGGCAAGATTTGCGCTGTTACCGAAAGCAGCATTGCGACTTATGACAAAGATGTCGTGGCGGAATTTACGTCAATCTTGGATAACGCTCTGAAGCTTGGCGCTGATGCTTCTGTTGTTTGCATTGAAGAAGCTCAAGCCCTTGGCATCTATGAAAAATGAGCACACCTGCCGAGCTTTACCGCAATGCCATCGACCTCAATCGATTTAGCAACGGTGTCGCGAAACGCATCGCTCGCACATACAACGATCTTATTTTGGATGCTGTTGATCAGTTGCGTGGGATTGATGAGTTGTCTGCGCCTAGTAAGGCTGCACGGCTTAGGGCCATTCTCGCGCAACTAAAAGAATCGCTAAATGGATGGGCCGGATCGAGCACAATTTTGGCCGTTGAAGAGCTGCAAGGGTTGGCACTTTTGCAGTCTGAATTTGTAGAAGAGCAGTTACGTAAAGCGTTGCCAATTGAATTACGGAATCAGATTCGCAGTGTGCAAATCAGCCCGCAGTTTGCGCAATCTGTTGCCACTGTTGACCCAACAGCGTTAAACGTTGTTTCGCTTAGTGATGACCTGCAAGCTGCTGTGACTGGAGCGCCTGCAACGTTCCAATTGACAGCAGCGCAAGGCACAACAATTACGTTGCCAAACGGCAAGGTGCTGGAAAAGTCGTTTCGTGGCTTGGCTGAATCACAGGCTGATCTTTTCGCAAAAACAGTGCGGAATGGATTATTAACCGGTGAATCGACTGACAAATTAGCGCGTCGTTTGAAGGGTCGTTTGCGGTTTGGTCAGCCGGGAAGTTTGCGGCAGATGGCGCAGGCTGGCGGTGAAGTGACAGCCGTGGCCAATCATCAAGTGATGGCGATGGTGCGTACCAGCATTAATCAGGTCGCAAACGCATCAAGCCAACAGGTATATGAGGCGAATCAGGATGTGACCAAGCGTTACCGGTACGTAGCGACGTTAGACAGTCGGACATCAGCAATCTGTCAGGCGTTAGATGGCCAAGAGTTTGACTACGGCAAGGGGCCAACACCACCGCAACATTTCAACTGCAGGTCAACGACTGTTCCGCTGATTGATTACAAGGGGCTTGGGATAACACCGCCAAAGCCTGGCAAGCGTAGAAGTTCTGATGGATTGGTCCCTGCCAATCAAACTTACGGGCAATGGCTGAGCAATCAAAGCAAAGCTGTAAAGGCCGATGTTCTTGGCCCTGAAAAAGTTCCGTACTTCAACCGCCTGGCGCGAAAATATGGGCCAACAAAGGCAATTCGCAAATTTGTCAGTGAAGACGGTTCGGAGTTAACCTTGGATCAGCTCAAGCGCCGTTACCCCAGTGGCAAAGCTTCATAGCAGATTTCAACTCACGCTTTCGGGCGAAGAGAAGAAAGCCAAACCTGCAGCTAAAAAAGCTGTGGCCAAGAAAACAGAAGTTAAGGAGGAGTCCTGATGCCTAGCTATTCCGGGCCAAAGAAGCCACAAAAGCCTGCTAAGAAAAAGAAAGGAGGCAAGAAAAAGTGAAAAAGGGTTCTCGCGTCAGCTGGGTTTACCAGGGCAAGCGGACCTTTGGCGTTGTTACCGGTAGCGGTGGCAAGCGTGCATCAGTCAAGGGGCCAAGTGGCGGAACAATTACTCGTGTCGGCACTGATGCTGATCCCATTGTGCGGATCAAATCAGAAAGCACGGGCAATCCTGTTTTAAAGCGACGCTCTCAACTGAAGGCGGCACCAAAAAGCAAATGACTATCGAGCGTGGTGGCCATACATTTGCTGGCTACGACAAGCCGATTAAGACGCCGAATCATTCGAGCGGCAAATCGCACGCCGTTGTGGTCAGCGTTAAAGGCAGCCCGAAGCTCATACGTTTTGGGATGCAGGGCGCAAAAACAAAGCGCCCGCGCAAGGGTGAATCAGCGGCGGACAAGGCAAAGCGTGCGTCTTTTAAAGCGCGTCATGCGAAGAATATCGCCAAAGGAAAAACAAGTGCCGCATATTGGGCGGACAAAGTAAAGTGGTGATGCAATTTAGCCTGTGGCTAATTCATGTCCGAAGAACAAAC
>Ga0181407_1000325_pt1 | contig 16125 bp, 18 predicted proteins | sample 30SPOviralmetaG_FD_130136 | JGI IMG/M metagenome (GOLD analysis project Ga0181407, IMG submission 130136) | Marine viral communities from the oligotrophic San Pedro Time Series (SPOT) site, San Pedro Channel, CA, USA - 30 SPOT_SRF_2012-01-26 | ecosystem: Environmental > Aquatic > Marine > Strait...
TGGGGGCGCATGGCCCCCATGTTGCGTTAAATGTAAAATTTGCTTGCGCCGCCACCAATGCGTGAGAACCGCCTATCAGCGCGCAAAACTTTTTTCCCACCGCGTGGGCCGATAACAACAGACAAGGTGGTGTCGTATAACGTGCCTTCCCCGAAGCAGCAGAAGCTGACGTATGAGCCTTGATCGGCGGCATCAATGCGCAAGTCATACTCTGGAGCATCTCCCTCGATTGAACTCTGCGTGTTTTTCTTCATTGCAGACATCAAGCGAAGTGCTGCTCGCTTTTGAGACATGTTGAGTTTTGATGCGTCGATTGTTTCGATTGCTGCTGCCATTGTCATTTTCGTGTTCCTTTGTTTCTGTGTATATTGTTAACATAGGGGTAACAGCACACCCTTGCAAGCACAAAATGTTCACAAACGGAAAAAAATGTTATAGGCTGCCAGAGTGAAATTTATGGAGGATCACATGCTAGACGACGACACAAAGGAACTGGTGCGCAATCTTAACAACCCGCACCGCGTAACAAACATAATGGCGCTGTTCAAATTCTGCGAGCAGGCGGCCACCATCATCCAAGACCAGTCGGCAATGCTGCACCGCGCAGCCGCAGACGCGCTTGAGACGCAGCCAAAGAAGGCCGCGCCTAAGAAAGCTGCTAAGAAATAGCGGTTAGCGGGGGCCGGCGAGCATCCTTAGAAGGTCGGGGTACGGCTCAATAATGGGGTCCGCTCCGGCTGGCTGCTGTGCAATGCCAGCGCCCAAAATGCCGCTTGTGACGTTAGCCCTTGTCGCAGCCCCAGTTTCTCGGGCTGCGGCTATTGCGGGGGCAGCTCGCTCAATAGTTTGCGCCTGACGCATCAAATCGTCCGGCGTCATACGCCGAGACAAAATTGGCGCAAGCTGCTCTTTGGCTCCCGCAATGCGGTCGGCTTGGGTTCCGCCGGTAAGTGCCATTTCTGTTGCGGCAGCCACTGGTGCGTTTAACAGCCCTTGCTGGCCAACACGCTCGCCCATACTTGGGCCGATCAGCTGCTTAAAGCGTTCCTCAACGAGCTGGCGTATCGCGGTTTTAGAATTTTGCGTGACGGCTGCTGACATCATCATCGCGTCGCCAGTGTTCCTGATCTGACTTGATAGCTTTTCAAACCCGACATCGCCCAAAACCATGCGCAACTTGTCCGCCACGGCTCGAGTGTTTAGCGTTCTAAGAGTTGCCAAAGCCTCGACCACTTCAGCGTCTGCTTTTCGGACAGGGCTGACCCTTGCGTTTGCCGCTATGTCGTCAATCTTGTTTCTTAGAGCCCTTCTAACCTGCTGGATCTCGACTGGCCCCATAGCCTCAAGAGCGATGCTCACCTCTTCTCTTGACACATTTGGGCTGAGAAGACCGTCACCCAATTCTGCGGCCAACCTCTGGTCTATGGCGTCCTTGCCAGCTGCGCGGGCGGCGGCATATGCCGGACTGACCTCGTCCACGGCCTGACGAAGCTGCATGGATTGCTTTAGAATTGCGCTGTAATCTCCAAACCTGCCAGCCCTCTTGGCCGCTTCGGCGTCGTCAATTAATGTGCGTGTCAGATAGTCGATAGACTTAACAGTCGGAGCCCGCATGACGGTGTATGTGCCGTCCTGATTGCTAGAGATCGACAATTCGTTTGCGTCAGATCTTTTCCTGATCTCGTTTACGGCGTCTTCACTTACAGCGGTAGGCAGCATGAAATCTTCGTCGAAGCCCTCCCTGCGCATGAGGCGCGCGGCGCGGTTCATTTCTTCCGGCTCTAGTCGAGAGAACAATTCTAGCACTCTATCAGACGCCTCGTCTCCCGGCATGATTTCAACGTCGTATGCCTCCCCATACAGATTGTAACGATCTTGCTTTGTAAGATCCATTATCTCTCGCTGCTGCCCAGCCAGTGACTGTGGCTTCTCTGGTAGCTTCCCAAGAACGTCGTCGAGAGATCTGTTGAGATCGTCTGACGCCGCGATAGACGTTTCGTTTAGGTTCTTTCTAATGATTGCCGCGCCGGAGCCGGGAGTGTTGGCTACTACATCTAGCAGGTTTGACATATTTGGCCCCAGCGTGGCGATTGAGCCATATGGAGTGCCAGTGGAAGCCGCGAGCACAGCGCTCGATCCGTCCGCCTCTATTGCGTCTTTTATAATCCTTTGCGCGTCGCCCTTTGCCCCAATGCTGCGAATTTCAGCCTTTACCGGCGCCTCTGCTTTAAACCTGCTGATACCGCCGGCGATTGCCCCAGCGAGCGGCGCAACAAATCCAGCGGCAGTGCCAAACACGCCGCCAATTTGCGCCTGCCGTGCCGCTTCTTCCGCGCCGCCTTCACCGTAGCCCGCTATTGCGCCCTCGGCTGCTCCCAAGCCGCCGCCAACGCCAACGCCTTGCAGCAATCGAATTAAAGGGTTTGCGCTGTTAATTAGCTTATCGGCGCCAAGCGCGACGCCTGTCGCTGCGCCAGTTGCTGTTCGAGCAAGGCCAGTTGCCGCCGGGTACTGCGCCTCCTGAGACCCTATGGCTGCGCGGATGGTTTCCTCGCTGATCGGCTGGTTCCCAGTAAACTGGCTGCCGAGCTCACTGGCCTTGGCTCCGGCCTGTGCAATATATCCGCGCACCGCTGGGATGCCCCCACCAAACCCACTTGCCAGTGAGGTGAGGCCCTCGCCGACCACGTCGCGGGACATTTCGCCTCCCACAACTTTTTTGAAATTTCCGCCCTCACGCATAATGCTGGTTATGGTTCCCTGATCCGCGGATACATATGCGCCCTCTGGGTTCACATAATTCATCTGCCGCGTCTTGCGGTTTTGCGTGATGTAACCGCCGTCTGGGTACTGCTTCAGCAGCGTGGACCCTTCGGGCACGTTTATGGCGGAAGCCTCTACCTCTGCCGCTCTTGCGCGCTCCATAAAGCGAGCGGCCGCGGAACTGTCTCCAGCCGCATGTGCCTGCCGCGCTTGGTCTCTTAACTGTGCTGCCGTGGAGGCCATAGTAATCTCCTAGTTTGTTGGAGTTGATGGCGGGTAAAGATTATCCAAGTCTTCATCGCTAAGTGGATCTGTCGAACCGCCCTGCGGACCTTGCCCCGGAGTGTAGATCATCTCGTCGGGGATGTTCTCTCCTTGCATCCTGCGTGAGAAAATATCAACGTAGAAGCGCAGCTCCTTGAGTGAGTTTACATAATCTCCGTGGCTCTGCATCTGGCCGAGGCGGGCCATAGCTTGCTCAGCCTTAATGCCTTCCAACTCAGTAATCTGGCCGCCGCCCTTCAGCTTTTCAAACGCCTGCAAGAACACGTCGCCGCGGATCTGCTTTATCATCTCATTAACTCGGGCAACATTCTCGTCGAGGCCAACGCTTGAGACAAACCCCCGGACAATGCCTTCAAGGCCCAGAGCGTCTTCCAAGTTTGGGTCATTAATCAGCGCGTCAATACGCGCAATGAGTGCCGCCTTGCCAGATATTTCCGTCCCTTGAGTTTTCTGGCGATCCAGCTCCTCGATCATCAGCTTAGCTGTCGGCCCGTCAATCAAGCCTTGCGCAGCCGCGCCAAGTATTGCCTCACGGCTGGCCAGTCCACCCCCTAGAAGCTGATTGCGCTGCGCCGCAGCCGTAGCCTTACGCTGCATATCGGCCTGCTCGTTTAAGCGGCCGAGCATGGCGTTGAAGTTTCCACCCTGCCGCCCCGCCAGTGATGCCCCTGCGTCTTCTAAGGCAGAAAACGCCAACATGCGGCGCTGCGTCTTGCTCAGGTTCGCGTATGGATCTGTCGGGGTGGCTGGAGTGGCCTGCGCGGCCAGTAGCTGCTGGAGCGTTGATGCGCCGCTTGTGGCTGGATCAGCGGCAGGAGCGGCGACCGGCGCAGTAACGACCGGCGCAGTCACGACCGGCGCTGCCTCGGCTACTGGCGCAGTAACGGGTGTAACGGCAGGCGCAGTAACGGGTGTAACGGCAGGCGCTGCTGGCTGGATGCCCAGTGCCTCGATCTCAGTTGACGTCGCCTCTGCGCCCACCGGGACGCCGTTCATGTCCTTGTTGAGGGCCACCAGCTTGTCGATGTCCTCTTGTGTCAGTAGATACGGTTCCATGCTTATCGTCCAATCCGTTTACATAAATCACTGCGTTTTTCTTACGGGTACATCATTTTGTAGCCTTTAGCCGCTGAGCCAGCGCCGCCGAGCAAGTTGCCAACCGCCGTCAACCCGCCAAACGGATCGCGGCTTGTGACGGTCCCGAGGCCTGCCGGAACGCCAGATCCCGCCGCCAGAAGCGCGTTAAGCTGCGTGAGCGGATACCCCTGCTCTTTCTCGAACATGGCGTAATCTGATTGAAGCTGAGCTTGCTCGAGGGCTCGAGCCTGCTCGCCCGCCGCCATCTGCGCGTTGAGGCCCGCCATTTCTGACTGTAAGCGCTGGCCAGCGAGGCTGCCCATTGCGTTAGCTGCTGCCGACTGTATGCCCGCAGTCTGGAATTGCCCCTGATAGTTCGCGGCGTTTGCAGCCTGCTGAAGTTGTGCCTGCTGCTGCGCAAACTGGTTGGCCGCCGCCATGTTGCCGGCGCGTGCCGCCTGATCGCGTGCCGCCGCAGCTTCCCTCGCTTGCTGGCCAAGTGTCTCAGCTGTCATCTGCTGACCAGACTGCAATGCGCGAGCCTGCTGCACGTTTCCAATGTCAAACTGGCCGGAGCCAAGCGCCTGCGTAAACGCCTTCTCTTGCAGTCCGGCGACAAGGTCTGCCGCCTGCTTGCCGTAAGCCTCGCGCGTGCCGGCTTCTGCCACACCTTGGCGGGAGCCGCCAAAAGCTCGAGCCGCAGTCGCTTGAGCGCCCAGCTTGTTTAACGCCTGCTCTTGGGCGCCGCCAAGTGTCTCGAGGCTGCGGTTGATTACGTTTTGAGTGTACGGCGACATATACGCGTCGAAGTTTGTTGTCGCCAGCGTGTCGACGCCGATCTGCCCCGGAGCGCGCGCGGCGTCTACCGCCCCGACGCCTTGCATTGTCTGCGCCTGCCCGAGCTGAGCCGCAGCCATGTCGGCCGGGTTGAAGCTGGTGAGACCTTGCTGCACGCCTATCGCCTGATCGTAAGTCTGGCCGCCCATGTTGAGGTTGCCAAAGCCAGACATTGCCTGCTCTTGCAGCGGCGTCATGCCGGCGATCATCTCGCCTTCGTATGGCGTGTATTCTTGATCTGCGATTTCAATGCCGCGCGGCAAGATGTTTTCGCGGATGAAATCTTCTTGCCATTGAGGCATTTTAGTTGTTTGCGTCTTAGTCGAACTCATCAGCTCAGCTCCATCTCATAATGCCTGCGCGTTTCACGGAAGGAAGCCGCTTCTGCGTATTTCGCAAACCCCTTGCGACCGTCAGTTTCAATCGCGTCCATTTTAGCTTCTTTCGCTATTTTTGTCAAAGTGGCCAGCGCCTCGCCGGCCCAGAGGTGCATGTCCTCTCCGCCCATCCACTCAATCTTCAGATTGCGCCGCAACGGGTGGTGCAGAATACAGGTCACGACTGACGCCATTGGTGTGCCGTCGACGTAAACCATCCACAATAGTGACATGCCATCATATAGATCTTGGATGATGTGATCGGCGCTTACGTTATCCTGTCGCGCGGTGGACATCGCTATGAAGCGGCGCGCGTCGTCGATCACCGATGGAAGGTTCTCCGGCAAAACGGCGAACATTTCCACCTTGGGGTCTTGCTGCGGCTCGAAACTGACCTTTATGACGTTTTCACTGGTCATCCGTGCAACCTCGTAATTGACAGCGTTGACGCCGGAATATTTGGTACAGGGGACGCTGCTGCTGTGGCGTTTAGGAAGCCAGCAGTGCTGTCCACCATCCAGTTGACCTCAAGGTAATCATTGGCTGCGACTGTAAATATTTGCGTCCTAGACGTAATTAAAGTTGCGTTATTTTGGTGCAGTGCAGTCGTCATCGCGCTGTTGTTGATGTCTGTACCGTTAACGCTTGGCCAAAAATAAAAATGAACAGTGCTTGCGGATGTAGATGAAATCTGCGCCGAGAAAGATATAACGTACTCCCCAGCTTCCTCAAACACAATTCTAGTTGCTGGCGATCCCAGAGTTATGCCGCTATTTGATGCTTCAGCTGTGTAGGTTAATTTGTATTCTGTGTTTGCGCTTGCCGCCGTTACGTCTGCGGCAATGTAAAAGTCGCCGTGGCCGTCCTCAAGCACAACCTGACGCCACTCACCGTTCTTTGAGACCACCGGGTAGCCATTCACGTTGTCCCATAGCATCACGCCATTTTCAGAAGCCGATGAATAAGTTTCCTTAAAGCCGAGCTGGTCCAGAGCGCGCCCAAGATAGCGCCGCAGGTTTTCGGCCCACTGGCTCAAGTCCATAGTAATAGGTGGCAGCATCCGGCTCATCTTTTGCCGCCGGGGGCAGCGTCAAGCCGCATGATGCCGACGCGCCAATCCGACGAAGCGTCGCCCGTCACACGCATTCTAATCTGGCGCCCAGTGAACCGAAGGCTTGTTGGGTTAGCCATGTTAAACGGGCCGTAATCACGCTCAGTGTCGGTCGGGTAGAAGCGCGTTTTGAATGTGGCGTTCACGTCGCCCAGCGTCTTCTCGTCTGGGATCATGCCGCGCACCGCCATGACCTGCTCACCGACGCCAATGGAGATCGGCCCAGTTTCAGCAAACGGAGTTTGGGTGCCGTAGTTAAATCCAACCTCTTGCTCGTACAGGGTGCCATCCGCAGCAATCCAAAACGGCTGACGGAATACGCCGCGATCCACGCCGGCGGTGCGATCTATGTCGCCAGTAGTCCATATCTTTTCTGCGTAGTCAAAGCACACATACTTGTCGCATTCAGTGCTGCCTCCGCTGGGGTAGAACCACCATATTTCGTTGAAGCGGCTATTTACTACGGCGTGGACTTTCGACTTCTGGTCGCTGTTTATGTCGCTGAATACATAATCTGCAACGTCACAGTTCAGAGATTGCACCGCTCCGCCGGAATACACAAAGAACGACCTCTGGCCCATCCACACAACGCCCTCGTCAATTGACGCCGCGGCGTTGGCGGCTACAAGGCCACATGATGTTCCGACCCGCTCAAAGCCGTACACGAAAGGAGGGCCGCTGTATGTGGCTGTGTGAGCGTCCTGATCGGTGAGGATCAGAGACTGTCCGCGTGTGCGCAGCCCCTTTAGGATTACGCCGTTGGTTTGGATTTGAATGTCGCCAGCCTCGTTTGTATTGGCCGCCGTCCATGTGTTGTTGTCTTCGCGGTCTGACCACGCAACCTTCCGAGGGTCGCCGCCAGCGCCAAACGCAAAAACAAAGCGCTCTTCCGTTACCATCATGCTCGAGCATCCGGTGGGCGCATTCGATAGAACCGCCGCCGGGGTGCTGCTGTTGAGCGTCCACTGGTAAATCTTTCCGTCATCAGCGGTGCAGCCTAGAAGGAACTCGCCCCAGTTTTCTAGGCTCCATGTGGTGGCTCGCAAAATGTTGCCGGTGTCCTCAGACGGAAGGCCGTATTGACCGCTGCCAAACGTACTGGCGCTGTAGCCAGTAAACGCCGTTGCGTCCACGCGGCCGGCAGTAAAGCCAGACGGGGTGATGTCGCTGATAGTGTTGCCGGCGTTCATCGCGTACAGCTTGTTGTGCGTGCCAAAAGCCACGCGGCGACTATTGGAGTTGTCTTCCCACGCAACCATTGTGCGCGCCACGCCATTCAGATCAACAGAACCACGCTGACGCCAGCCGCCAACGGGGCGCAAAGCGCCCTCATGCCAGCGGATTAAGTTTGCGTCGCGCCACCGGCCCTGAGACTGATATTCAGTTCCGTTGCGATACTGACCAGCTGGGAGCTTGAGAGGGATTAGCGGCATGGTTTCGCCTTATGTTTTCACTAGCATCTTTGTAGCAGATATTGCCGTTCCCGCCAAGACGCTTGGGTCAGCAGGGGTCTCGCTTAGAGTGCCATCTGCCTGCACATAGTATTGCTGACCAGCTGTTAAGCCTGACTGCTCGTCGCTAACGCTGCCGACAATACCGACATTTGCGTTGCCGCCGTCAGCTACAGCGCCGCCAGTGGAGATGCCGATGTAGTTTTCTGAGGTGAGAGTGGTGTACCCCACTTGCAAAACTTTTGAACGACCATAATTCGACGTACCCCTGTAAGATATTACAACTTTACTATTTGCACTATCATAAGAAAGAGACGGGTGATCTGTTGTGGTAGCTGAAAAAACCACAGGAGTTTCTAGGGTAATACTTGTGCCGCTAACTTCACCAATTACATACTTTCCATAATCTGAGCCTCCACGATCTCTATATGTAATAACTACTCTTTGGGCTGTTGCGTCATAAGTTATACCGTGGTTATTGGTTGTGTTAGGGGTAATCTGCACCCTTGTTCCAAAACTAATGCTTGTGCCACTAACTGTGCCAACTATTACATAACAGTCGTTATTTGCACCGCCTTCTTGATAGACAATCACTACCTTATTGTTAGAGCTATCAAAAGCAGCATTAGTATATTCTGTTGAAGCATTTTGGAAAACAACAGGAGCTCCAAAGCTAATAGATGTTCCTGAAATTGTACCTACAGCAGCAGTGCCATAATTTGAGTTGCCTTGGTCTTGCCAACAAGCAACAACTTTCTGTGCATTGCTATCATAGGCAATAGATAAATAATCTGATGAGGCATTTTTTATGGCAGTATTTGAACCAAAACTAATAGATGTGCCAGATACAGTTCCCACAATTGCGTTTGGATACCCACCATCTGCAAAACCTCCTGCATCAACAAAAAAGTATACTACCTTTTGCGCATTAGCATCGTAAGCAGCCGCCATGCTAGATGGCCTCTGTGTTGTGATCTGAGTAGACGAGCCAAAAGAAATAGATGTGCCACTGACTGTGCCAACTTTTGCTTTTTGAGAGTTTCCGCTGCCGTCATAGTAAAACACAACAACTTTTTGAGCGTTAGCATCATAGACTATTGGTAAGTCAGTGTTTACAGCTACACTATCAACAACGACTTCTGTTCCAAAGCTAATTGACGAACCAGATACAGTGCCAACAACGGCGACAATATAGTCTGAATTTGCCTCATCACGATATACAATTACCACTTTACCAGAATTTACATCATATGCAGAAGAAGGCGTGTCTGTAACTCCAGAATTGAAGATTGACTCAGACCCAAGAGCCTCAGAAGCGCCGCCAATAACACTCACAGTTCCATCAGCATTTACAACAACAGGCTGTCCACTGGGCAGTGTTCCAGATGCAACGGCCTTGAGCTTACCGCCCTCTTGCTTTGGAATTGTGTCTAGTGCCATGTCTTAGCCCTTCACGATAAGTTTGGTTGCAGCTACAGCAGTGCCAGCGAATACACTTGGGTCTCCGGCAGTTGTACTTAATGTGCCGTCCGTCTGGACGTAGTAGCTCTGGCCTGCGGTTAAGCCAGATTGGCTCTCGTCCACAGCGCCCTTGATGTTGATCTTAGAGCCTTGCCCACTAGGTGCGCCGCTGGCGGCTGTGCCGATGTAGTTTTCGGAGGCGAGGTTGGGAATTGATGCTGCGTTTCTTATAACTATACTTTCACCAATTCTGTTTGTATTTATAGAATAACCAATCATATAAGAGTAAATAACTCTTTGTTGATTGCTATCATATGTAACTGCTGGATAATCATACGGCCTATCGAAAGCTGTGGTTGCAGCTATCAAAGTAATTTTTGATCCAAAGCTAATGCCTGTTCCGCTTACTGTGCCTACATTATACACTAAGTCATCATCTGACGTTCTATCGGCATAAAACACATTAATCTTGCCTGCCACACTGTCATAGACCACCCGCATCTGACCTGTCGTTAAATTAGTATTAATAGTAACAGGTGACCCAAAACTTAAACTTATTCCAGACACAGTTGCAACTAATGCTGTCGGCTTGTTAGGTGACGCGTCGCTTTGTGTGACAACAACTATTTTGCCATTTGCGCTATCAAAGGCAATATCAATACTTGAGTTGTTTTCGTAAGTTGCAAAGCCCGATGACACTTTTGATCCAAAGCTAATGCCTGTTCCGCTTACAGTTGCAACAATTCCAGTGAGATAATTACCATTACCGTCATCTGAAAACATAATAACGGCTTTATTGTTTGTGCTATCAAAGCCTACAGTCGGGTGATCTACACGACTGCTTTGATACCCATTTTCAGCGCCAAACGATATTGAGGTTCCTGATACTGTACCTACAATAGCTTTGCCCCAATAAGAAGAATTGACATAGGCAATTACAACCTTATTGGAGTTGCTATCGTAAACGGCACTAACGAAGCGAGCCGTGGAGGAAACAAAAACCACCTCAGTTCCAAAACTTATTGAAGTGCCGGAAACAGTACCCACTATTGCAGTACCGTAATCAGAATTGCTTGCGTCTGTATAACAGATCACCACCTTTTGAGCGTTAGCATCATAAACAATAGAGATGTACTCTGAATTACCCGCATTAAACTTTACGGGTGTTCCAAAACTTATTGATGTGTCGCTTACAGTGCCTACAACAGCATAGCCATGCTCTGAGTCATCTTGGTTCCTGTAAGCAATTACAACCTTATTGTTTAAACTGTCGAATGCAGAACTTGTCCAATTTGTACGTGTGGCGTTAAAAGCTGTCCTTGACCCATTAGCTTGAGTAACGTTTTCTAAAGCCGCCGCACTCACAGTCCCATCACTGTTCACAACAACAGCATCACCTGTGGACAACGCACCACTGGCAACGGCCTGTACTTCTCTCGCTTTTCCAGCGTTACCAATGATGCGCATATTGTTTATTCCTCGTCGTCAAGTGTTGGGTCTACCCAATCAGGGTTCAACGTCCATGTAGTGCCGTCAAAGAAATACTTGTTGCCGGTCCAATCGGCTGGGGCGTTTGTAACGTTGTCAGTGACGGTCACTGTGGTGCTGTTCAAGTCGCCAATGATGAACTGTGCAGGATCACCCACTGTGATGTTGTCAGCAGTAGCAGTGATGGTCACGTCATCAGCAAGCAGATACTTTGACAAGCCGCTTGACGTTTCAACGATGGTCCTCATGGGAGTTACCCTTTCACGATAATAGAGTTAGAAGAGATGGCCGTTCCAGCCAATACAGACGGATCAGCAGGGGTTGTACCCAACGTGCCGTCAGTCTGCACATAGTAAGTCTGACCAGCGGTTAAGCCTGATTGGTTCTTATCTACTGTGCAGGTTGAGTTAATTACTGCTTTGCCTGTATTGGGGTACACACCATTTGAAAAGCCTATGAAGTTTTCTGTAGTTAAGTTTGTACCAATCGCAGTATAAGCTGGTCTGAAAACCTGTCCAACGGCAGTGTTATAAGTATCACCTGTCCTAGAGATGACAAATTTTCCTTCGCCTTCAATCGACCCAATGCCTGAGCTGCCACCATCAGCGGTGGACAAAGAAACCTCTGACCCAAACGTAACCGTTGTACCTGAGATCGTAACCACCCTTAGTTTTTGAGGGTTACCTTGTGCTACATATGTTACGGCAATTTTACTGGCGTCACTGTTGTAGGCTGATCTAGGGCCGTAGCCATTGCTCCCAGAGCTTGCGATTGATCCAAAACTCACAGTCGGATTAGCTCCTACTCCGCTGCTGCTTACTGTTGCCGCTATACCTTTTACTGCCGCAGGGCTTCCTGTATCGTCCCTAAAAGCTATAAATGCCTTTCCAGAAACAGCGTCAAACACAGGGGGGAACGGATCACCGGGATTACCGTTGAAGAAAGTAGTCTCTGAACCCCAAATAATTGAATTGCCACTGACCGAACCCGGCAGTGCCACTGCTCTACCAAAACCTTGATTTACACAAGTAATTAAAATTTCGCCTGTACTGCCAATAGCACAACCTCTAAAATACGCATAAGCACCAGACGGAAAGAAACCAGTGAGAGTACCAAAGCTGATAGAATTTCCAGAAATTGTACCAACAGAACCTGCCCAGCCGCCACCAGATTTTTCAGTGATTGACACTACTTTACCAGCAGATAAATGGAATATGGTGTTGTAACCAGTACCCCTATCACCCGTAGTAGCTGCGGAGCCAAAGCTGATAGAGCTTCCACTGACCTGCCCTACTTTAGCAATTTGGTAATAGCTATTCCCAGCAGACTGACCGCCCACAACAATTTTGCCTGTGCTGCTGTCAAAGATACATGAAATATTATCAGTGCTAGAGCTATTCCAAACAACAGGAGTGCCAAAGGTTAAAGATGTTCCAGAAATCTGCCCAACTACTGTGACCCCGTAATTTGTTGCATCGTCCCTGTAGCATATTACAACACGCCCCTCGTTAGTGTCATACGCAACTTCACTTTTATTTATTTGATTGCCCGTCAAAAACGTAACTTGCGTACCTACTGCCTGAGTAATGCTTGTAGAACTTCCACTGGGGTCAATAGCACCAACAGTCCCATCGCTATTCACAATAACAGCTTCTCCATTGGCTAACGCACCAGAGGCGATAGCACGAACTTCACCATCTACAGGGGCGTTACCAATAAAGCGCATTAGCTGATCTCTTCGTAGCTTACGATAACTTCCAAGTCGTTTGCTGTGCCAGCAGTGACGGTGATAGAGCGATCTTCCTCAAGATAAAGAGCTGTGTTCTTGTCAACAGCAATCAGCGATGCGTCAGCCGGGACAGATGCAGTTGCAACCAGAGAGTAAGCTGTGCCGCCGCCAGATGCTGCGCTGTGCATATCCACAGTCACGTCACAGGCATTTGTGCCATCGACATTGGCAATCTGGATCATGTTGATCTTGAAAACCTTGCCGCTGGATGCAGCGTTGCTAACGACCGAAGTCGCGGATGTTGAACTTAAAGCCACCATTGCCGACTTGGCAGTGATAGTGGAGACATTTACTACGTTTGGGGCGGTCATGGTTTTCTCCTATTAACCGAATACAATCGCCATTGCGATGGCTTTGCCAGTTGTTGCAGCGGCATTTAGCTGCGGTTGAATGGCCGATGTAACGCCATCTAAGTAATTGAGCTCTGCTGTTGAAATAACGGCGCCGTCAAGAATTTCAAATTCCGTATTGGTAACGCCGCCAAGAAGCGTGTCAACAGCGCTCCAGTTTGCGTTGAGCTTGGTTCCCCAAGTATCCTCGGATGCGCCGACTTCCGGCTGGACCCAGCCATAGTTTGTTGTAGTTCCATCAGCCATTACGCGGCCCTCTCTAAGTAATCTGCCTCTGTCCAGCTTGTTGTCGGCTCTGCTGCCTCAAGCCACTTGTAACGGGCTGAGACGCTTTGCACAATGTCAAACCTATCCGCTGCCGCCATTAGTCTGACACGGTTATACACTATATCCGTGGATATTGAAACAGTTGGGGTTGCAGCCCCGACAACATCAATAACCGCGTTTGATGTTGTGGTAATAGCGATAGCTGTAGCCGCCGAAACATTCCGCGTGACTTGCGCAGAAGCCGTTGCGCTGACGCTAATCGCCGTTGCAGCTGCACCTTCCTCGATGCTGATATTCTTGCCGTAAATATAGGAGCCGAAAGTATTGCGACCGTATCCGGGGCGGAAGCCGGGGATGACTTCGTATTTAATCGCAGACACGCTAGCGATGCCGCCGAGGCTAATGTCTGCCGCTGCATCTGCAACTCGAATGGCAGTCGGCTGGGAGGAGCTGACGGCTATGGCTGCGGATGCGGATGCGCTGACAACAGTTACTGCGCTCGCTGCGGCGGAAACTCCGATAGACGCGGAAGCCGCAGCCTGCGTCGTCTCAGGCTCGCCGTATAGCCCGGAGTTAAAAACTCCCGAGCTATATGTGGAGCGCAGCGCCATTAGCTGGCCGTGATGTCAAGGTCGCCAGTCGGGATGCGGAATACATCGCCGTCGTTGATCGCCTTGGCAGTTGTAAGCGCAGAGTGGATTATCATGTTTCCGCTTGAAGCTGCGTCCATGACGCCAATCCATCCGATTGTACCCCAATTGCCGCCAGTGGCCGCAGGGAACTCAACGCCGGCAGTATTAGAAGCGACATCGTTTGTGACGGAGAATGTCACTGCTGTTCGCGCGTAGCCGTTGCCAGCGACTTCAGTGCCAGCGGCGCCGGTATCAGTCGGGTCGGAAGTGAACAGGCCAATGTACCAATTCGTCGGACGGGTCACGCTGCCTGTGGTGAGTAAGTATTCGAGCGTGTGCGTCTCGAAAGCGTTAGTAAGTGACATGGATTTCTCCTGTTAGATATATCTGGCGCAATCATACACCAATATTGTTTTAATAGCCAGACGTCCGCATTCGGAGGCCCGAGCCGGCGGATCTTGTTTCGTCAGACGACTTTTGCAGCGACTGTACTGCGTTCGAGTATAGCGACGCCCACACCTGCGTCCGAACGTCATCGTTCAAATACGGGGCAGACTGCACAAGTGCGCCATACAGATAAACATCTGGCGCGTCCTGCAACAGCCAGTTGTATGAGTTAGTGGCGCTCAGCGCCGGCGTCTTGCCGAAATACATCAGCTGCATCTGGTACTCGGTGTCTGGCGTTGGGAACACCTCGATCTCGTGTCCGACATTAGCGTAGAGGCGAGGCCGGCCGCGTTGGTCGTTGTTCTGCTGGCGCAGCTGGGCCAAGTCGTCGATTGACGTTGCCTCGATGCGGAACGTGTTGCCAGACGTGATTGTGAAGCGCATTGTTTGCACCCAGTCTTCCGGCACTTGCACATAGCGGCTGTCTAGCGTGGCGTCGGCGCGCTGCACCATCTTATAGTGCCGCAGGTCACGGTCGATGCTGCTCTCAGCCAGCGCAATAAAATCCGGTATGACCGCCGTCAGGTCGTCTCTGTTTAGCCAGTTGGCAATAGATGCCTTGAGCTCGTCATACGTTGTGATCGCCATTACAGTGTACCTTCTCGCGTGCGAAACGCCTGATTTTCCGACTGGTTGAGCCACTTGCGCAGCGCCTTGGGATCGTCAGCGATCCCCTGCCTCTTCAACTCATAATACACGGAAAGCGGGATGGAGGCCACCTTGGCGTGTTCTCCGAATTTACCCGACACGTCGTTATACGAGCGCTTGTTTGCTTCGATGATCTTTGTGCTGTCCTGCACGGTCTCAATGACATATTCGCCATTGGCTTTGACGTGCCAAAATTTCGTAATCCCTGTCGCCTCGTCGCGGCTAAAAAGTCTTTTCATCTTACCCTCCAGAGTAATGGGGCGACCGAAGCCGCCCCACCATATTTACGATACGTTCAAGTCAGCGATCAGGCCGTGAGCCTTTTCGTTGGATACCTTGAGGCCGGTTTCGCAGATGAGCATTTTCTTCTCAGCGTCGCCTGTTTTGGCAAGATCCACGGCTTGGATCGGACGCAGAGTTGCGACTGACGCGTACTCAGTGTCTAGGCACCATGCGTCCCGTTCCCGAGAAAACCTATTAGGAACAACGGTTAAGGCGCCAAAATCTGACAGATAAACGTCAGCTGCACCGATGATGGTTGTTGGGCCATCAGATGGTGCTTGGTAGCGCTGAGCCGCAATACCAGCAAAGCCGGACACGACTGTTTTGTTGAACGGGCCAACCATCAACATGGATGGGTTGCCGCCGGATGTGTACGCCTGCTGCATCACGTCTTTGAGCATGGCTTCTGTGAAGTCACGCTGCGTGCCGTCGTTACGGGCGTCGGAGCCGTCTGCCGCAGTCGGGTTAGTACCGTCTCCAGCTTTGTTGACGTTGGTTGCAACCCACGCACCCAAACCAGCAGTTACGCGACCAGCGGAAGCTGAACCGGCGGAACGGGCTGTGTTGCCTGTGTAGATTGTTTCCAAATCGCGCTTTATCTCCTTGCCGCGCTTGGCGAGCTGATATGCAACTTCATCGTTGCGGCCAGCCAAGTCTTGGAAGCCGAGGTTGTCAGCAATAATCATGCTGCGACGACGGATCTGTGTGTAGTTACCCACGCGGACGGTGGCGGTAGTGGCGTCAAACGATGCAACATCGTCGCCGTCAATAATCGCAGTGGTGTCAACAGCAGACAAGTCATCAACCTGCCACTCAAAAAATGTGTTCGACACATTTTCGGAGCCGACGTTGGATGTGAA
>Ga0181407_1000326_pt1 | contig 16121 bp, 22 predicted proteins | sample 30SPOviralmetaG_FD_130136 | JGI IMG/M metagenome (GOLD analysis project Ga0181407, IMG submission 130136) | Marine viral communities from the oligotrophic San Pedro Time Series (SPOT) site, San Pedro Channel, CA, USA - 30 SPOT_SRF_2012-01-26 | ecosystem: Environmental > Aquatic > Marine > Strait...
AAATCATATTGTAAAGATAATAATATTGGGATTATAGATAGAATTCCTAAATTATTACAAGATTCAGCAAATGGAAATGATTTACTAGACCATTGGATAACAAAATACCCAAACTTCGAATATTATTTTCAAATCCACGTAACCTCTCCTTTCACCCCCGAAGATACAATAAGAGATTGTGTTACGACCCTAACCACAAAGGAATATGATTCTGTTTTTACAGCATATGAAGATAAAACATGGTATTGGTTTAATGGGAAACCCGTAAATTATGATCCTGAAAATTTTCCTAGAAGTCAAGATGCTAAAGGTCTTATTAAAGAAACCACCTGTTTATATGGTATCAAAAAACAACAATTTCTTAATAAAAGAGCTAGGGTTGGTCAAAAACCTTTCATACAATTAGTTAATTATCAAGAATCGTTAGATATTGATAATGAGCAGGATTTTGAATACTGTAACTTTTTAATAACAAAAAATAAATAAATAAATGAGAAATATAGATTTCGAAAATATCGAAGAAAAATTTGATAACACATTAAGCACTAAAGAGTGGAAACAATTCGAAAATGATTTTAAGGATAGTGATGATATATACATTGTTGCTAACGGAGGCCTTTGGGCTGTAGGCAATCACGCAGCAGATGATTGTACAAGATTATTTGCGAAAGCAGGCATCAGAAAAAATATAGCCACAATGGAAAGTCAATGTTTAATGACAAGTATAGCCAATGATTATGGATGGAATAATTTATTTATATCATGGTTAGACCTACAGAAAAAAACAGGAAAAATGAGTGAAAATGCTATGATTGTAGGTCTTTCTTGTTCAGGTAATTCTAAAAATGTTATTACATGTTTACACTGGGCGGAAAAATATGGTTACAAATCCTGTTTAATAGCAGGTCAACCAAGCCAAGTAACACCTAAAAAGGTAAACCAAGTAAATTTAAACTGTAAATATTTCCACACAGTTGAAGTTTTAACTTTAATTTTATTTTATGATTTAATCCACGCCTGTGGTGCTGAATGCCCCACTATTATGGATGAAATAGTAAGAAAAGGAGCCTCTGAACCTCTTAAAATAAAGTACTAGTATGAATATACATGATAGACCTGCAACTATATTTTGTGATATAGATGGTACATTAATTAAACATGCTCACCCTAATGAAGCTTCTAAAAATGGTTTTAAAGCTGAATTACTAGAAGGTACTATAGAAAAATTACTAGAATGGGAAAGAAAAGGATATAGAATTATATTAACTACAGGTAGAAAGGAATCAATGCGTACTCAAACAATAAAACAACTACAAGATGCAGGAATTATGTATGACCTTTTAATTATGGGTTTTGGAAGTGGTCCTAGATATTTAATTAATGATAGAAGACCTGAAAATAATCAAGAAACTGCATTTGCAATAAATGTAGGTAGAGATGAGGGTATAAAAAAGATAAATATATGATAGAAATTACACCAAAATTAAAATCTGACATTCAACAACTTGAATCTTGTGAAGAAAGAATAGACCATTTAAAAGACAAATATTTTGACAAAACAGCTGTAATATTACTTACAGGACCTTCATTAAATGATCATGACCATGTTAAAATGAGAGAGATATTTTCTAAAAGAGATGATTTAGTTATAATGCCAGTTAAACAAGCTTATAACGCTACTTTAGAAACATCCGATTTTCATGTTATGAACCATTGGAATATAGATAAAAAAACTCCATTTGATTATAAATCTAAAGATACAATACAATTTTGGAATTGTACACTTTCATTTTTACAAAATCATATTGATTGTATACAAGATAATGGCCACCCGTGTGATATATGGATACCCGTGGTTAATTATCCTTATATTACACGAGAACAATCAATACAAGCTACTTGTAATTTTGAGTTATTTTGGGATTTAGGGAAAGAATATAAATCTTGGTGGGGCACATCAATAACATATTCAACAGCTATACCTTTAGCTTTACATATAGGATGTAGAGATATTGTTATAGTAGCTTGGGATTTAAAATTAACCCCCGAAACAGCTGATCATTTTTACAAAGATTCAACATTACCTGAGGGTAAAGCAGTCCCAATTGATATTAAAGAAGAATTAGAAGTTATAGAATCATCTAAAAAACTTTATGATTGGTTTAAAAATTTAGGAATTAGAATTAGAATTTTATCTAAAACAAGTCCTGTAGATGAAAGAATAGAAAGATTAAATTCAATAGAAGATATATAATGAAAAAATACGAAGTTTTAAAAAATATACCTGAAAAAAATCTAGATAATAAAGGTACAACATCCTTAAAATGGAAAAAAGACGTAATAGATTTTTTCACAGGTAAAAATATCGATAAGTGTTTAGAAATGGGAACCCATAAAGGCCATTCAACAAGAATTTTAAGTGAATTATTTAAAGAAATTTATACTATTGAATACCAACCCCATTTAATAGATATGGCTAAGGAACTATGTAAGGACTGTAATAATATACATTATATTTGTGGGGACGCTTATAACGATAATACTTATCTAAATTTACCAAATACTTTTAATGTTATAGTAATAGATTGTGTCCATACTAAAGAACATGTATTAGCAGATATACAAAGAGCTCTAAATTATTTTAATGAAGAAACAGGTTTATATATAGTATTTGATGATTATGGTCATCCTGGTAATACTACGCAAGTTAAAGAAGCAGTCGACATAGCAGTAAATGATGGTTTAAAAATAGAAAAATATATAGGTGAAGAACCTGGTTTTACTTTTACAAGAAATGATGGTAGTAGTACTACTCTCATACATAGAGAAGGTATAATATTAAGTTACGGAGTTTAATTATGAAAAATATAGTATTTATTCCAAATATAGATTGTGGAGATAATAGGGCAACACCTTACCATTATTCTATTAAAAGTTGGAAAAGATGGGCAGAACAATTTAAAGATATAGAGGTAATAGAATGGACTGAACCTATTTTAGATCCTAAAGTATTTCCTATTATATATCAAAGAGAATGGGTATTTGACATATTAGATCATAATAAAGTAGATTATGACCAAGTTTTAATAGTAGACTCAGATACTATTGTCCATCCTAATTGTCCTAATTTTTTTAAAGAAACAAACCATGAATATACAGCAGTTATTGGTAATGGTTGTTATGAGTGGGTTATGCGTAGTGTTGATGGGTGGGGAAAACACCTATTTCCAAATGAAATAAAACCTAAAGTATGGGAGTATTTTAATACAGGATTTATTATAGCTAATAAAAAGCACAAACCTTTTTTTGATATACTAAAAAAACTGTATACAGAGAATATAGATAAATTAAATGATATAAGAACAAACAAAACATATAATAATTTACCAATTCCAAGTACAGGACAAACAATTGTTAATTTTTTAACTATAAAACATAATATAAAAGTTACCCTTTTACCTGAAAGATATAACATGACAGATTTATTTAGAAAAAATCTTTTACACACACCTGGAACCCCTTATACTTGGTGGCCTGATGAACTTACTTTTTTAGACGCAGGGTGGGTATATCATTTTTGTGCTATACCACAATCATCTAGACATGTAGATTATTGGATGGAAAGAACTTATAAAGAATTATATGATTAAAGTAGGCCAAATAGGAAAGGGGGGTTTTGGTAAAAAAATATTATCAAAATTAAATAATATAGATAATGTTTCTATAGAATGGGTCTGTGGTTCACAGGATAAATGGTGGGAACAAGAAAAAACAGATTGGGTTATTATAGCATCCCCCAATGAGTTTCATTATGAACAAGCTAAATATTTTTTAGAAAATAATACTAATGTATTTTGTGAAAAGCCATGTACATTATACTCTAAGTCATTAAAAGAACTTATAGAATTATCTAAAAAAAATAATCTTTGTTTTTATATTGATGACGTGTTAATTTATGAAAACATAGTACGTACTAATAACTTTATATATAAAAAATGGGGGGGATCATCTGCTAACATTATAGATAGGATGGCGTATCATCATTTTTATTTAATATATGATGAAATAAAAGATTTTAATACTCAAATAGCTATTAAGATAAATAAAAACGAAACCAATAATAAAATATTTGAGTTAAATTTTGAAAACAAACACATTTATAGGTTTGAATATGATTTTAATTGGCATAAATCCAAAGTTCATAACATAAAACCACAGTATAATGGAGATGCTTTAGAAAAAATGTTAACTCACGTACTACATAAAACTGCAGATTTTAATTTAAATCTACAAAGAAGTTTATTTGCTACTCAACTAAGTGAAGAGGTAAAAAAAGAAATATATGGTAAATGTGCAGTAGTAGGAGCGGGTATTTATGGAATTACCGCAGCAATAAAATTAAAAACTAAAGGGTTTAATGTTGATTTATTTGAAGCTGAAGATGATATTTTAAAAGCAGCATCAGGTATAAATCAATATAGAATTCATAGAGGATATCATTATCCACGTAGCTTAGATACAATTAAATCTTGTAAAGATAATGAACAATCATTTATTAAATATTATAATCGTTCTATAATTCGTAAAAATAATCATTATTACTCTATAGCTAAAGAAGATAGTCTAGTATCTCCTGAACAATATTTAGTAACATTAGATAAAACTGGCTTAGAGTGGGAAATAACAGAAACTACCCCTAATTGTGATCTTACAATAAAAGTAAACGAAAAATCATATGACCCCAAGATCTTAAAAGATATATGTTATAACAGAATAATAGGGAATGGGATTAATTTAAAAGTTAATACTCGTATTACAGAAAATTTAAAAGGGTATAAGTACAATATACATGCTACATACTCAGCCTTAAATGGTTTGTCAAATAATAAACAAATTTATCAATTTGAATTATGTGAAAAACCTTTATTTAAATTACCCAAACAATATGAAAATAAAAGTATAGTAATAATGGATGGCCCTTTTATGTGTTTTGATCCCTATTCGAATACTGAATATCATTTAGGGGGTAATGTTGTCCATGCTATTCATATTCGTAACATAGGAGAAAAACCAGAAATACCTTCTGTATATAAAAAATACCTAAATAAAGGGATCATCAAAAACCCTAAATATACTAATGTAGATAGATTTATAGAATCCGCTAAGAAATTTTTCCCGGAAATAGAACATTCCAAACATGTGGGCTCCATGTATACTATTCGTACAGTATTACCATATAAAGATAAAACTGACGAAAGACCTACAATTGTAAATAAACAAGATAACAATATTGTTTTATTTAGTGGTAAAATAGGAAATTGTGTAGAAGCAGCTAATAGAATTGAAGAAATAATTAATAATGAAGTTAAAAAATAAATATATTATAGGCACACATGTAATGTTTTATGAAATAAAAGCATTACCTGAATTAATCCAAAGTTATAAAAACGCTATGGATTTAGTTGAAAATAAAGAAAATGTAACTTTTGAATTATTTTTTAACATGTCTGAAGCTTTTGAATCTATAGACACAGATCAAATATCAAAACAAGAGTTATTAGGTAATTTTAATACTATTTGTAATGATTTAAGAGAAAACAATTATCCTGTAACTGGAATAGTATATGATGATACTAAACCTTATACAATAGGAAGTTATAGAAGAGATTTAAATGATAAAGGTTGTGAAAATCATGATTTTATAATATGGGGAGAAACAGATTGTTGGTTTCCTAGAGAAATGTTTTATTGTATAGAAGGGGTAAATGATTATGCTATTACTCAAAATATAAATAGATATTGTTTGACTTTTGCTATGAGAAAAATGTGGGACGATTCCTGGAAAGTATTAGAACATAATAAATTTACGTCTTTATCTTTTATAGAAGATTTAAATACAAATGATCCTTCTAGTATTTGGTATTATATGTCTATTGATGAAATGAATGAAATTAATAGTGAAGCAGATGAAATAGATTTTAAAGTAATAAATGAACCTAGGTTTGATGGGTCTTGTTTAGTAATTTCTAAAGATTTAATTCAAAATGGAATTAATATACCAAAATCATGTTGGGCTTGTGGTGAAGATACTTCACTCCAAACTATGATTAAATTAGTAATGGGAGATTCTTATAAACAATTTGTTATTAAAAATATATTAAAAGCACATAACAGAAACCACCCCCATAAAAGAGAATATGTTAAGGGAGAAGGACATATGGGGGGACAATCAGTCAAACATAAAAGAAGAACCAATGAGAAATGGAATAAACTTCATAAACTAGCTGAAAACAATTTATATAGTTTAGGAGCAAATCAAAATAAATTTAACAAATTAACTCAAATATAATGGCAGAAAGAAAGTACTTACCTACACTAGCAGAATTAGTAGATAGATTATCAATAGCACAATTAAAAGAAGTATTCATACCAGAACATAAAGAAGAATATGCAAAAGAAATACAAGACATAATACATGATATCGAATTAGAAGGAATAGATGCGGAATTATGTAGAGCAGTAGTAGTATTATCTCAAATGAATTTACATATTTGGCATAATGAATCAAATTATAGAAAGGGAATTAAAGATGGTAATAACCTTGAACTTACACACGGATTGAATGGAATTAGAAATACAGCTAAAAACATGATTCAAGAAAAGGTGGGGGGGAGAAAAGATTATAAAATAGATTGCTTAGCAGCTGACTTTAAAGATTGGGAAATATCATGGAAGAAAAAATAATTTGGACAAACGGTTGTTTTGATATATTGCATAGGGGTCATATTGAATTATTTAAATATGCAAAAAGTTTAGGTTCTAAACTGTATGTAGGGATTGATTCAGACGAAAAAGTAAAAAAAGATAAAGGAAATAATAGACCCTATAATAATGTAAATGATAGAAAAGTAGTATTAGAATCTATCAAATACATAGATGGTGTATTTATATTTAATTCTACTCAAGGGTTAGATGATCTTATTAACATAGTGGGAGCTAATAAAATGGTTATAGGGTCAGATTGGAAAGGCAAAACAGTTATAGGTGAACAGCATGTAGAAGAATTAGTATTTTTTGATAGAATAGAGGGATACTCAACAACAAAAATTTTAGAATGGAAAAACCAATAGTATTTAATGCAAAAGAATGCCCTGAATGTAATATACCCAAAGGTTGGGGACATGAAATAATATTTGAAAATAATGAAAAATATTGTGGTAAACTTTTAGTATTTAAAAAAGGATGTAAATTTTCAATGCATTATCATATGATAAAGGATGAAGCTTGGTATGTGAAAGAAGGAGAATTCCTATATAGATGGATCGATACAGAAACCGCTATAACCAATGAACAAAAATTAACAGAGGGGGACGCAGTAAGACAATTACCAGGACAACCACATCAATTAGAAGCATTGACAGATGGAACAATATTTGAAGTATCTACGGAACATTTTGATTCAGATTCATATAGAATAGAAAAAGGAAATACATTATGAAAATATTAGTAATAGGAGACAGTTGTATAGATGAATTTATATATTGTGACATTGAAAGAATATGTCCTGAGGCGCCCGTACCTGTTTTAAAACCAGTTAAAAGTCAACAAAACCCGGGTATGGCGGCTAATGTTGTTATTAATTTAGAATCATTAGGAGCAGAAGTAGATATAGCTACAAACACATTTGAGATCAAAAAAACACGCTATGTTGATATTAGGTCAGGTCAAATGGTTTTAAGAGTAGATGAAAATGACAGTTGTGAAAAATATGATGGTATATATGAAACCATTGATTATGATGCAATTATAATATCAGATTATTGTAAAGGATTCCTAACAGAAGAAGATATAGAGGCTTTTGCAAAAAGGGCCGAATGTCCTGTATTTTTAGATACTAAAAAACAATTGGGGGAATGGTGTGAAGATATTGATTTTATCAAAATTAATGAATTTGAACATAAAAAGAATTTTGAAAAAATACCTAATTACCCTTTTATCTTAGATAAAATGATAGTGACTATAGGAAGTAAAGGTTGTAAATATAAAGATGAAATATACCCCGTTCCAGAAGTATCTGTTAAAGATGTTTCAGGAGCAGGAGATACATTTTTAGCGGCATTAGTTGTGGCTTACCTAAAAAATAATGATATAAAAACAGCTATAGCATTCGCTAATGAATGTGCCACTAAAGTAGTACAAAAAAGAGGAGTAGCAACAATTTAATAAAAAACTATGAAAAAAATACTAATCACAGGAGGAACAGGGTTTCAAGGTTCTAATTTAACACAAAATTTATTAAAAGAGGGGTATGATGTAATAATATTAAATACACATTCACTTAAAAATGAAACCAATATAGAAAGATTTAATTTACAAAAAGCTAAAATCATATGGGGGACTATAAATGATAAACAAATACTCAAAGACGCTATGGGAGGAGTAGATTTAGTTATCCATACAGCTGCTAAAATCCATGTAGATGATTCAATAAAAAACCCAGAATCATATTTTAGAACAAATGTAATAGGTACTAACAATGTATTAGAAGTAGCAAAAGAAAACAATGTGCCGGTAATGCATATCTCTACTTGTGAGGTTTATGGTTTCCAAGATGATGATTTATTTGAAACCTCTCCATTAATGCCTAGATCCCCTTATGCTGCATCAAAAGCAGGGGCAGATAGAATGGCTTATTCTTATTATACAACATATAATATGAATATTTGTATTATTAGACCTTTTAATGTATTTGGTCCTGGACAAAAAGATGGAGAATGTGGTGCCGTAATACCAAGGTGGACAACTAGTCTTATGAAAGGAGATGATATAAAAATTTATGGTGATGGTAAGCAATCTAGAGAATTTATCTATATAGATGACCTAATATCTGCTTACAAGATATTAATTAATAAAATGCTTTCAAGTAATGAACTAGCAGGAGAAGTAATAAATATTGGAACAGGAGTAGATATTAATATTAAACATTTAGCAGAAGAAATGACTAATAAAATTAATGGTCCTTGGGTTGAACCAGAAAACCATGATTTTTCATATCCTATAAAAGAAGGATATTTTGAAAAAGGAAAAATAATTTATGGAGAATCTAGACCTGGAGAAGTAAAAAGATTTATATCAAATTCTGATAAAATGAAATCTTTTGGTTGGGAACCAAAAGTAGATTTAAGAGAGGGATTAAGTAAATATATTGGGTGGAGAAACTTTTTAAAATAATTTGGTTTTAGCTAAAAAAATACATACATAAACTATATGAAAATAGCATGGTTAAGTGAAGGAGGGTACACTGGAAAAGTCCCCCGAGAACAAACAGTAAACGCGGGGGTATTATGGGCGTGGATGTCTAATTTACAATGTGATCATTACCCCATATTAGATTTTAATAACGCACCAACTGACGGTTATGATTATTTAATACTTCAAATACCCAAAACACCAGGAATTAGAGAACAATTATTAAATAAAGATATTGTAAAGGAAGCTCGAAGAATATCTAAAAGAATATTATTTTTCCAAGAAGGACCAGTGTGGGTATACCAAGATATGCCTATAGAATGTCAATTCTGGCATTATAATGTCTTAGCAGATGTTGACTTAATTTTTTGCGAAAATGAAACAGATATACCTTATTATAGGGGATTTGTACCAGGTAAACCTGTTATAAATTTAAAAGATTTAATAGTAGATGATTATGTTAAGGATGCTAGAAATATTAAAAAACAAAATAAGGCTATAATAGGAGGTAATTTTTGTAGGTGGTATGGTGGATTTGATTCTTATGTAGTAGCACAAGAATTTGATTGTCCTTTATACGCTCCTAGTATGGGAAGAAAAGTAAAAAACGAGGAACAAGTACCAGGTTTAACACATCTACCCTTTATGCCTTGGGGGGAGTGGATGTTTAAATTAGCAGAATTTAAATATGGGATACATTTAATGCAAACATTTGCAGCGGGGTCTTTTATGATGAATTGTGGTTATTTAGGTATACCTTGTATAGGTTATAATAGAGTAGATACACAAAGAAAAATATTCCCTAAATTATCTGTTGATGTTGATGATTTAGAAACAGCAAGAAAATTAGCTAATAAATTAGTTAATGATAAAGATTTCTACAATGAGTGTTCATTAGAAGCTGTTGAAAATTTTGAAAAACATTATAGTGAACAAAAATTTAACGAATGGAAATTAGATTTCTTTTCAAATATAGATAAATTCATAGAAAATTATGAATAAAAAAATAAATACAAATTTAAAATCATCAGTAACTGAAAAGGTAGGTGAAATTACAACACAAATTATTCATTTTATAGGAGGTGAAAAACGTACATTTAATAATATAATTTCTACTTCTATAAGACAAGGACAATTTACAAAATTTCAACAAACAGATGGTACATGGATCATGGTAAATGATAAAAATGTACTTTGTATAGAAGTATTTAAAAAATAAAGTTATGAAACAAATACCATTATTTAAAGTTTACATGAGTAAACAAGCATCTAAAGATGCAGCCAAAGTAATTAACAGTGGTTTTATAGGACAGGGACCAGTAGTTGAACAGTTTGAAGAAGCTTTAAGAAACAGATTTAGACAAGAACATGTTGTAACCACAAATTCAGCTACTTCAGCAGAACATTTAGCTATAAGAATGTTACAAAACCCTAGTGAAGAAAAAGAAATGTTTGAGTATGGTTATGCTGTAAAAAAATGGCCAGGTATAAAAGAAGGGGATGAAGCATTATGTACTTCCTTAACATGCACAGCTACTAATTTTCCAGTATTAGCTAACGGAATGAAAATTAAATGGGTAGATGTAAATTCAAATAACTTAAATATGGATCTTGATGATTTAGAAAGAAAATTATCACCAACAACTAAAATTATTTATGTAGTACATTGGGGTGGTTATCCTATTGATTTAGATAGAGTCAAAGAAATACAAGAAAAATGCTATCAATTGTATGGGTTTAGACCAGCAGTTATTGAAGATTGTGCTCACTCATTTGGTTCAAAATATAAAGGAAAACCTGTGGGATCTTATGGTAACTTTGCTACTTTTAGTTTTCAAGCTATTAAACATTTAACAAGTGTAGATGGAGGTATATTAATATGTCCTCATGAAAAATTATATAAAAGAGCAAAAATACTAAGATGGTATGGTATTGATAGAGATGATAACAGGAAAGACTTTAGATGTGAAGCTGACATATCAGAATGGGGTTATAAATTCCATATGAATGATGTCAATGCATCAATAGGATTAGCTAATTTAAAAGAAGTAGATAAAGAAGTTATATTAAAACATAAAGCAAATGGTCATTATTACAATGAACAATTAAAAGATGTAAAAGGTGTAACTTTATTAGAAAATAAAGAAGGACATGATTCAGCATATTGGATTTATACTATTAAAGTAGAACGTCAAGATGATTTTATGGCTAAAATGCAAGAAAAAGGAATCATGGTAAGTAGAGTACATGAAAGAAATGATAAACATACCTGTGTACAAGAATTTAAATCTGCTTTACCTAATTTAGATAAAGTAGTAAAAGAAATGATCTGTATCCCTGTTGGGTGGTGGGTTACAAAAGAACAAAGAGAATACATAATAGAATCAATTAAACAAGGTTGGTAAATGAAAATACAATTTATAGTTGTGGGGTGGTGGTACGAAAAATACCAAGAATTTATAGATCAATTAATTGACCTGAATAAACATGAACAAATAGATGTTTTTTGGTCATGTCATAAAGAACCCCCAGCTACAGTTAAAAATAATTTTAATTATAAAACATTTCCCAATATAGGGTTAGAAGATGGAGCCTATCACCAGGCTTTAGAATATTTAAATTTATCTGATGATACTATATGTTTTTTCACACATGATGATATAATAGTTAAAGATTGGGAATTTATAAATGAATGTATTAAAAAATTAAATCAAGGATATAAGGTTATAGGAAATGGTCAAAATTATCCAATGAATTTTAACCCTTACGGGGAAGTTAATGGTTATAATAAAAAACATGTTGATTTTGTTAAAGAAGAATGCAAATATTTATTTAACACAACAGAAAACGTTAAAACAATTAGATTAAGTTTTATGTGTACCTTAGTAAAAACCATAAAAGAATTAAAAGGATTTGAAGTAATTTGGGAGGTAGGAGAACCTGTTCTTAATGAAAAACAACAATATACTATAAATGATACACCCTATAGTGGAATAGGTAATTTACAACAAGCATTATTTAGTTATAAAATACATAAAATATTTGGTCCTAATGCAATAACTTATTTAAGTAATAATTATCAAGATAGTAATTTTTTATTTGAGTGTGTTAGAGGAAAATCAATAAATTCGTAAAAAATGAAAAAAATAACATTCGTAATACCAAGTAGAAATAATTTAGAATTTCTACAATTAGCTTATAAATCAATCAGAAACTTAGAAACCCAACACGAAATATTAGTATTAAATGATGCTAGTACAGACGGCACTCAAGAATGGATGGATAGTTTAGGTGATGATGATTTAATAGTACATCATAACCCAGGACCCGAACGTATTGGTATAGTTGGTATGTTTGATAAAGGTATTGAAATGGCAAGAACAGACATTATAATGGCGTTTCATGCTGATATGGTAGCAGCCCCGGACTTAGATAAACATATACTAAAACATCTTAAAAAAGGTACTGTTGTAAGTGCAACTCGAGTTGAACCACCTTTACACCCAGATGGACCAGAAAAAGTGCTAATGGATTTTGGTATTGAAGTTGAAGACTTTAATATGACAGGATTTAACAATTGGGTTAACAACGAATATAAACCAAAACATAATACATTAGTTACTGAAGGTATATTTGCACCTTGGTGTATGTATAAAGATGATTTTTTAGCGGTAGGGGGCCACGATGAATTATTTGCACCACAAAGTAAAGAAGATAGTGATATATTTAATCGTTTTGTTTTAAATGGTTATAAAGTTTTACAAACATGGGAAGGTTTAGTTTATCATTTTACAAGTAGAGGTAGCAGATTTAATAAACATGCGGGAGGGGCGGCAGGTAAAAATTCAGATGAATGGCTTTACACTACAAATAAAAACATGCGTAATTTTATACGTAAGTGGGGGACAATGGTTAAACACGATAGTTTAATGAAGCCAATAATATCCCCTAAATATGATATAGCTCTTACTTTAATAAATGATCCCCCAATCTCAAGATTAAATAATACCAAAAATATAATCCACGCTATAGAACCTTATTGTAATGTTTTATACCTTTCAACTGATGATTCTTCTTTGGTGTCTAATTATGTTCAAGAAGAACAACAACATACTACTTTAGATTTAAAGGAGAGAATAAAATCAATTGATGATAAAAAAGAACATGATATATTTGTTGATATAATGGAATCTAATTTTAATAACCATGATTATAAAATATTACAACAACTACCAGATATAATAAATGATAGTGGAGAAGTTGGTAATTTTACTTTAGGTAATTTACACATTAATATTATTAAAAAAAATACATACGAAAAAGAACTAATATGCGCATCTTAATAACAGGAGGAGCCGGTTTTATAGGAACCAATTTAATAAAAAATCTCCTAAAAAAAGGACATGAAGTAATATCTGTAGATGACTATTCAACAGGTAAAAAAGAAAATCATATAGAAGGATGTCAATATATTCAAAGAGATATATTAGATATAGACCCTAATGATTTTATTTATAAACCAGATTTAATATACCACCTAGCAGCTAAAGCTAGAATCCAACCTTCATTTGAACAACCTGAAGAATATATAAGGGTAAATTATGAGGGGACTTTAAATATGATTAAATTATGTCTTAAAAGAAATATACCTTTAATATATGCGGGCTCATCATCTCACCATTCAGGCAAATTCTCAAACCCTTATACTTTTAGTAAAGATATGGGGGAAGAAATAATACAGTTATATAAAAAACATTTTGGGTTAAGATCATCTATAGTTAGATTCTATAATGTGTATGGTCCTCATCAATTAACAGAAGGAGGTTATACTACGTTAATAGGTAGATGGATGAATAATATTGAAAAAAATATACCTTGTGAAATATATGGAGATGGAGAAAAACGTAGAGACTTTACACATGTTGATGATATAACTAAAGGTTTAATTAAAATTTTAGAAAGGGGAACTTATTTAGATAATTTTGAATTTGGTAGGGGCCAAAATTACTCAGTAAATGAAGTAGCAAAAATATTTAATATAAACCCTATATATAAAGAAGACAAACCTGGTGAAGCTCAGGATACTTTATGTGATAATAGTGCTGCTAAAAAATTATTAAATTGGACTCCCACAATTAATTTAAAAGATTATATTTATAAACAAAAATAAACATGGAAAAATATATTTACAGAGCAAAATTAGACAGAGTAGTAGACGGTGACACAGTAGACGCCTTAATTGACGTTGGATTCGATATATGGTTTAAAAAACGAATTCGATTTATGGGTGTAGACACTTGGGAATCAAGAACAAGAGACCTTGAAGAAAAAAAATTAGGCAAACTAGCTTCAGCTCGTACAAAACAATTATTAGAAGAAGTGTCAGCTAAATCAGGTTACTTTAGACTTAAATCACACGGTTTAGGAAAATACGGTAGAGTGTTAGGTGAGCTTTTTGTTATGGATGCAGATGGTAAACAATGGAATATTAATGAAACATTAATAGCTGAAGGCCATGCTTACGTTTACGACGGAGGTAAGAAAAAGGTATTCACCTCGTAAAATTATTCTATATGTATAATAAAATAAAAGACATGTGGGGAATATTTAAAGACAACAATGATTGGAATGAAAAAAACGTAGTAGGTTTTATTGCGTTTTTAGTTATGGTAGCTTTTGCATTATTAGACTTAACTACAGGTTATTTAGGTAAAGACTTAGTAATAAATGAAACTATATATGATTCATTTACTTGGGTAGTATTAGGTTGTTTTGGTATTGCTGGAGTCGAAAAATTTGCGGGTAAAAAATAATACTATGAACTGGAAAGATATAAAAACTTTGATTAAAGAAGAACTTAAAGAAACAGAAGTAAAAGCAGGTAATACCAAATTCAACCTTCGAATGGGGGTTAATAGAAATAAAACTAAATTAGGTATTAAAATTCAATTTGAAACTTTAGGAGATCCTTTAAGTCCTGATGTTAAGGATAGATTAGAAGTAATCTTACAAGAAAAGTTAAACGAGAATCTAAGCAAATACAAAATGCAAGTAAGTAAGGACACAGATGTTCCCTCTCGTAGACGTGAAGATGGTTCATCTATAACACCTATAGCTTTTATGATTCCTATAGCTCAAATTAAAGCTTTAATCACTGAAGGTTTAGGTCAAGGAGAGGCTGAGGAACCTGGTGCCCCTTTAGCACCTGAACCAACAGAAGATGGGACTAAGGATTTAGATGATGTTGAAGAAATGATCCAATCAGAAATGATCAATGAAATGAGGATTCGTGAATTAAATGATGCTTCTAAAATAATAAACAAAGATGATTTTTATAGGTTTATTAATGCGGGTAATAATATTATTCGTGATATGGAAGAAGCAGGCAAATCTAAAGCAGAAGCTAAAAAATATTTAGCCTACTTAACTAAACATAATATAATGTAATGACTAGAAAAATCCCTATCATATCTTTAAAAGATCTTGAAGCGAAAGCTAAAAAACCTATTATGATGAAAAGTATAGTAGTAAATATAGCTGATGGAATAGAGGATAATTTAGAATCAGTCAACATAGCAGAAATAAAAAATCAAGACGTAATAGTAAGTGTACCTAAATCTCAATGGAAAGGGGGGTTAGAAAACGCTATGGATTATTACATTGAAAGAGAAGAGTATGAAGAATGCTCAAAAATAAAAAAGTTAATAGAAAAGTTATAATGGCACAATATGCAATGGCTCTAAAAAAGTCAGAAGATTCAAATGGAATTGTATTTAAAACAAACGCTCCTTCATTAAATGAAGCAAAAGAATACTTTAGAAAATTAAAACAAATGTCTAAAGAAAGTTTCGATAAATTATTTATAGTAACAG
>Ga0181407_1000328_pt1 | contig 15990 bp, 24 predicted proteins | sample 30SPOviralmetaG_FD_130136 | JGI IMG/M metagenome (GOLD analysis project Ga0181407, IMG submission 130136) | Marine viral communities from the oligotrophic San Pedro Time Series (SPOT) site, San Pedro Channel, CA, USA - 30 SPOT_SRF_2012-01-26 | ecosystem: Environmental > Aquatic > Marine > Strait...
AACCCGCAAATAAATTTTTAAATCTGTTAAACATTTTTGACCCCTTATGAGTGAACCATGCTCAGGTGTTACGGCGAAATAACAATTATTTTTAACGATTACCTGAGCATTATCCACGGCGTAAACAATCAACAGTACATAAAGGGTCATCACTTTAACTTTACTATAAATTGCTTACGAACTTTACCTTAAAACTTTACGCCCGTTACTTCTTCTTTTTCTTCTGTGGGAGTAACATCAACCATAGAGTCAGAACTATTAGATTGTTCTTCATCATGGTCAGCAGCTACGCCAACATCTCCCTCTTGGAAAGATTTAGCAAAGCTGATGCACTGTTCTAAGGTTTCTTTTTTCTTAACCATACCTTCTCTCTCTATAACCCATCCATGTACGGGATTACCGCCAGATGACTCTAAAGTAGAAGTTAGATTATAAACGAAGCTGTAGCTTGGTGGATTTTGAATAACTCTTTCTCCAACTTTTAAAATGGCTGTCTTTTGCATATACAACCACATTCTACTTTTCTTCATTTGCGAAACTTTCATCGTAATCATTGCTTTAGATAAAGGTAGATCATCTTCATCTAGTACAACAACTAAATGATTTGCTACTTCATCAACATAATTACCATTTGATAAATAATTCAAATTATCATTCGGATCTCTTTTAGTCTTTGACATGATATCCGACGTAGCTGGATGAACGTTGACAGGTGCTTTACTTGTACCTTGCCCTCGTTTTTCCCACTCTACATAATTTCTATAAAACTCACATGGAATTACACGTATACCTGTGTCTCCATCAAAAGTTTCTTTGTTTGCTTTATTAATAATATTTCCTGGTCTATTATTTTTTACAGTTTTATCACTTACTTCTGGCGACATTGGTTGTAAAATTTGAAACCTAGGAATTAATATATCTTGTGTGGTAACATTACTTAATCCGTCACCTAAATTTTGCACTATAAGATCTAGTGCATCGTCATTTATTGCTACCTCTGTTTTCTTTTTTGTAGCTACTTCGTTTTTAGCCATACGACCCCCTATTTATTTTTTATTTTTACGTTGTGATAACGAAAAATTCCAAACAGTTCTTCAGGAAAAGTTTTACCATCTCTTGCATACTGTTCGATTGTCTCTCTGCACCATGCATCAAGAGTATTCCAAGCTACGCCTTGCTTCTCTTGCGGAAGAAGACCTTTACTAATTAAAAATTCACGAAACTTTTCTGCATCTTCATCTTGGCCTTTACCAAATTGCATTTTTATTTCGTTCTTAATTAGATCACCAGCGCCCAGTGACCGTATGAATTCATATGCTTTATGTGTATTTTCTCTTTTTATATTTGCTCTTAACTTTTCATCGTATTCAACAAGGCTACCATCAGTTAATTTTAAAGACGTTAAATTTTTTTCTTTTAAGTATGTGCCAATTGTTGCGCTTAAATTTTGTATTTCTTGCGTTGCTTCTTCAGCAGCTTTTTCATGTAATTGTTTTTGTTCTTTTGTTTCTACTAATTTTTTACAAAGAGCCCCAATGTCTGATAAGCCTTCTCCGTCGAGTTCTTTTAATTTTTGATCAACAGCCTGTGTCGAAAGTGTGTCGAATATAGAATCTAAATCTTTGGGCATCGTAACTCCTTATGTTAATCGTTGCAGCTAACAACTTATAACTCCTTTACATGAAACTATATTACCTTGTCAACAAAAGAAAAAGGCTAGACTCTCGGGAGGAAAATCTAGCCTAATTTCTTTAGCCTTGATCTGGGACGAAAGGAGTTACGTAAATAACAGTACCAAATCAATTTTACATTTAGTTGTTTTTTCTGCATTTTACAACTATAAAGGGCAAATGGAGTTACAATATCGTTTCAGAACGAAACCTTTTGTACATCAGAAAAAAGCATTAGAAGAGTCATGGAGCCGTGACAGTTTTGCTTATTTTATGGAGATGGGCACAGGCAAATCAAAGGTTTTAATAGATAATATTTGTTTATTATTTTTAACAAATAAAATTAAAGGCGCATTAGTTGTTGCACCAAAAGGTGTTTATCGTAATTGGAAAGTAGAACAATTGCCAGCACATATGTCACCACTTATTGAAAATTATGATGTGTATGATTGGAATCCTGTGGATACAATTAAAGAAAAAAAGAGACGTAATGATTTTTTATACAAGGAGAGTAATAAATTTAAAATTTTTTTAATGAACGTTGAAGCCTTCTCAAGTGTTAAAGGAAAAAAGATTGCTGATAAATTTTTACAGTTGTATCCATCGATGTTTGCGATTGATGAGTCAACGACAATTAAAAATCCTAAAGCTGCTAGAACTAAAAGTATAATGAAACTTGGTACACTAGCAAGGTATCGTCGGATCTTGACTGGTTCGCCCGTGACCCGCAGTCCGTTGGATTTATTTTCTCAATGTTATTTCCTGGACCCAAAACATTTACAACAACCAAGTTACTGGTCATTTAAAAATAAATATTGTGTGATGGAAACAGGTTATGCAGCAGACTATACTTTTCAAAAAGTTCTTGGTTATCAACGTTTAAGTGATCTAACTGGCTTGTTAAATAATTTTTCTTTTCGTGTAAAAAAAGATGAGTGTTTAGATCTTCCTCCAAAAACATTTGTTACCAGAGAAGTGCAAATGAATAAAAAACAAGAAGATGCATATCTACAAATGCAAGCATTACAAATTGCTAGACTAGACTCAGGAGAAGAAACAACGGCTGTTGCAAAACTTACAATGATGTTACGCCTACATCAAATCGCTTGTGGTTTTCTAGTTACAGATGACGACGGCATTATAGATCTTCATGATGAAAAAGGAATGATCCCAAGATTAGAGACGTTAATGGATTGTTTAGATGAGATTGATGGTAAAGTTATTATCTGGGCAAACTATCGTCACAACATTGAACACATAGTAAAAGCAATTACAAAAAAGTATGACAATCATTCTATTGTAGAATCTTTTTATGGTGGCACAAAAGATAAAGAGAGAGTTGATATAATAGAAAAATTTAAAGATCCTAAGTCTGAGCTGCAGTATCTTGTGGCCAATCCAAAGACAGGTGGGTATGGATTAAATTTAACTGTGTCAAAAACAATTATTTATTATTCTAATAATTATGATTTAGAAGTACGCATTCAATCGGAAGATCGTATTCATCGTTATGGCCAAGATCAAAAAACTTTGTATATAGATCTGCAATGTGTAGGCACAGTTGATGAGCATATCATCGCTAATTTGGTAGGAAAAGTCAAGATTTCCAACAAAGTTTTGAATGAACAATACCGTGAATGGATAAAAGTCTTAAAAAAATCTTGAATTAAAGTTATAAATAGTTATATGTAGTTATAGGGAGTTATTCCCGTCGAAAGGAGTTACGTATGACAATGTTACATGGAGTAATAGCTATCATATTAATAGCGGGAATAGTTCTCTACAAAAACACTTTGCTTTTTGCATTGTTGTTTGGTTTTTGGATCGTTTGGAGTAGGGGAGGTTTCGAATGGTTATTATAAGTTGGCAATCAGGAATAAATTCTATTCATCCAGGTCCAACGGTTGATTATCAGCCATTACCAATGACGGAAGAATTATTTTTAAATCGCCAACAAAATCTTATCAATGCGATGTTAGGTGCTGAAGATATTGAATTTAGAATAATTTATTTTCATAAACTACAGGAGCTCATGCGCCGTGTCCCGTGAACAAGATAAAATAAATCCGTCTTATTATAGAAAAAAAATTCAAGTAACTGATTTTATTATTGAATATGACATGGGTTTTTTAGAAGGGAATATTGTTAAGTATATTTCTAGATATAAATCAAAGAATGGCATTGAAGATTTAAAAAAAGCTAAATGGTATTTAAATAAATTAATTAAACAAAAGGAGAAAAATGAATAAATCAAACTCACCCTACTCAACGATTGCTGTAAGGCATGATGTGCATGCACGGCTAAAAAAATTAGCTAAAGCAAGGTATCAATCAATAACAAAGTATATTGAGCAATTAGTTGAGTACGAAGAAGAGAACGAAAATAAACGCGGTAAAAGGAAAGGTTTACCTAAATGAAGGAACACATAAAAAATTATTTGTTTTGGATGTGGTTTAGTATTGTGCGTATTTATTTTGATAAAGTTTTACAAAAACCACAACGCACAGTTATCTTTATAATTAAGTACGCACCAAGAAAGTTACGGGACCGAACATTGAATAGATTATTTTATTCTAACCCAGCAGCTTTTAAAATTTTTTCAGAGCTAGTAGAGGCAGTCGATGAGTAGTTTTATTTATTTCGGATGGTTAGTTGGAGTATTTGTTTTAGGATATCTTTTAGCAGGATGGCGCATACGACGAATATATGAAGCTCGCCTGGAAGAGGAATATAATAAAGGTGTACGTGATGGAGATCTAGAGTGGCAAGCAAGAAAAACAAGAATATAGAAAAATGTTTACGTGCTGCACTAGAGAAGATTAGTAAAAAAGCCGTACGGGAACCCCGTACTGCGCGCGAAGTCGCCGATCGATTGTTATGGGAACGATTGAGAATAATAGTTTGGAGGAGATATGAAACAGGAACTGATCAAGAAACCGTGTCCCGTGTGCAAGGGTAATGGGTATATACGTCTTACGTTCGAAACAGAAGAGGCCACGCAAGAATGTAAAACGTGCAATAGCCAAGGAGAGATTTGGGCTAGACGCCCTCCAGGATGTGTGGGTAAAGCCATTAAGAAAGAGGGCCAAATTCATTGATCCGTGTCCCGTGGTTAGTTGGCAAAAAGGAAAACCTATACCTTTTTAAAAGTTTAGTATAAAATTATAGTTGTAGACGGAGTTTTTAATCTTTTTCGCTTCGTCTACACCTCGTTATAAGTTATTGTGTACTTGTAACTTTTCAGGTATACAATTAAGACTGTTATATGGCTGAACCGATATGGTGGCTAAGGAGCAGTTTATGAGTGATGATATTTTACTAGAAGCGCAAGCTAATGTCATTGATCACTTATTGGAGGGGTTAGCACCTAATGATTTTTCCTCCAGGTGCACCCTCCTAATTAATGAGTTTAAATTCATTAATCATGAAGCAGCTTCTAAATACATTAATAAAAAATTAAAGGAGAGACATGGTAATAACGTCCTCACATTTACCCCAAACTCCAATTAAAGAAGTTTTTTTGTGCCCCAAATGCAGTAAAGTTCATGTAATATTTTGGGGAGATGAACCAAAAAGAATTTATAGTCAATTAGAGTGGTCCTATATTGTTGGTCAAGGGGTTAAAGCATTAAATAAGATAAAAGATATATTACCTATATCTGATGATCCAAAAGTATTTTAAAGTTCTCTCTATATAAGTAATTATTTTGAAAAAAATATTTTTTTACTTTTTGCTCAAATATGAGGTAACACAGGTAACATTTGGCTACAACACGCAGAAAACAAAGAAAAAAGTGTTACTTATTGTGTTACCTGAGAGACAATTCTTCAGGTAACAGGTAACATTTCAAACCTTGCTGGTACCGCGCGCGAGAGGAAAAAGGTAAAAATTTCAATTTTGATAAAAATGCTGTATAAGGGGTAAACTATGAAAAAATCAAATATTGTTGAAATAACTCCTCAACAAAGAAAATTTTGTGAGTTAATTATTTTGTATGATGGCGAATGGACGGCAACTCAATGTGCTATTGAGGCGGGTTATTCTGAAAAGTCTGCTAGAGTTATTGCTAGTCAATTACAAAACAGAGAAAGATATCCAAAAGTATATGATTATTTGTTGGAGTTAAGAGAAGAGCAACATAAAAAATATCATGTCAACTATAATCGTCACATGAGGAGGCTTGCAAGTTTATCTAAATCAGCAGAAGAAAAAGGCAATTATACGGCAGCCGTAAGTGCTGAAGTTTCAAGAGGAAAAGCAGCAGGTTTGTATGTTGATAGAAAAGAAATTTTGACTGGATCAATTGATAGTATGCCTAAAGCAGAGGTTGAAAGAAGACTTGCTGACCTGAAAAAAAGGTTTCCAAAGGTAGTAAATGTGCTTTCACGTGAAAAGAAAAAAGATAATGAAAGAGAAGAATATTTGGAAGACGATAAGACTTAACAGTAATATTGTTAAGTGGGATAGAGTTGAGTCCAAAACATCACCTGGAATTCCTGATTTACATGGATTTTTTAAAGATTCTGACACAGGATTTGGACATACCTTTTGGGTTGAATTAAAATTAACTAAGACTAACAAAGTTTTGCTCAGTTCTAAGCAAATTGCATGGCATCATCGCTATGAAAAGTATGGTGGTACGTCTTTTATCTGCGTTAAGGCCCTCTTACGAAGGGCACTGCTGATATATGTGGGAAAAAGGGCCACGGAGCTCGGGGAAAAAGGCTTGAAGCTCGCCCCAGATCTGGTTATGACCGAAACATGGTCCGAGGATCGCTTTGCGCAGCTTGTCAAAATACGCCAAAAATACGCCAAACCCTACGCCCCTATATAGATTACTCGCATGCACCAGGTGCCGCTGGTAGCTGCGGGAAGACTTTAAAATATGGCAGAAATCCGCCAAAAATTACCCTGAAGCTCACGCTTCACCTGGCTGGGCCCTGGAAGCACGGAAAAAATACGCTGACTTTTCGCCGTTTTCTGGGCTTCTATATAGATTCAGTCAGGCCGCCTGGAAGCCGCTGATCCTGCAGCTGGGGAAAAATAAATTTTTAATTGGTTGACTTATAATAAGTTATAACTATATTCTATTATAAAAAAGGGGTCGTTATGTTTACAGTAAAAGAAGCGTGGGCGCTGGTTGGGGGTTTGTCTAAGCCGTCCAAGATGCCGGGCCACGGTTATGGATTAAGCGCTAAAGATTGCAAGACAGGAAGCGTATTAAGAAAAATTGCGAACAGTGTTTGCTCTGCATGTTATGCGTTGAAAGGTCGTTATGTTTTCCCGAATGTATACGAGGCGCACCAGCGCCGATTAAAATCAATTGATAATAAATTATGGGTTGAGGCGATGGCTTCATTAATCAATTGGTATAAGAACAAATCAAAATATTTTAGATGGCACGATAGCGGGGATCTCCAGGGCGTGGCTCATTTAAAGAAAATTGTTGAAGTATGCAACAAAACACCCGAGGTGATGCACTGGCTGCCAACTCGCGAAGCTGGTTTCGTTAAAGAATATAAAAACAAATACGGTGAGTTTCCAAAAAATTTAGTTGTTAGGCTTTCCGCGTCGATGGTCAACGGCGTCCCGCATAAATCGCACGGTCACAGTTCCACGGTTGTCACCAGCGAAGACCTGGCGACGTCTCACCTATGCAAAGCATATAAACAAGGCAACGAATGCAAGACTTGCCGGGCGTGTTGGGATCCAAAACATCCTGATATAGCATACTTAAAACATTAGGGGGAATGATGTCAAAAAAATACGCTGACTTTTCGCCACGTCTGTGGCCTTACTATACATTACGCAAGCCGCCAGCGGCTAATTTCTCCGTTGTCAAGCCTAAAGAATCGGCAGAAAACAGCCATTTTTTACGAGCTTCTGAGCCTGAAGCATCACCTCCACCTGGGCTTCTGTGGAAAAATACACCAAAATCTCGCCGTTTTCTGGGGTTTCTTATAGATCCAGGGCACCCGGAACAGGATGCAGCTGAGTTGCCGCTATGATGTTTTTCTTTACCACCTTTATTATTTTGGTTGCTGTCGGTCGAAATCCTTTTGTTGCATTTCTTTTTGCTAGTTTGTTCGCACTATTCTTCGCAGTTCATGGGTTCTTGTCGTGAAAAATACATCAGTTGTTCGCCACTCGTTTGGTCTTTATATAGATCTAGAACACATCACCTGGGCTGACCTGGAATGATTAATTTTTTCCTGTCATTTTCCTGTCATCAGAATTTTTGGAGTTTAAATTATGTAAAAAAATAAATTATTATTTTCTTTACTTATAATTAATTATAAGTAGATTGGTATTTGTATTAATAGTTAATACTAGCCTTAAACGATTAAACTAAAGGAGTTACATCATGGCTAAAAAATTAAATGCGTTCGAAGTAAAACTACTTCTTGAATACAGACAGTATCAAGATATCAAAAACCTTGCAGATAAAAAGTGTAAGCAATTACAAAAGCAAGTGTATCAATTAATTGATGATAAGAACTTAACTGAAAAAGAAAATTTTATATTTACTCATAACAATAATGTTTTCTCAATTAGTGAAGTGAATAGATCATTAACTGATATGAAACAAGTAAGGGAAATTTTAACGCAGAAAAAGATAGAAATTCCCGTTAAGACTTCAAGTTACTATGCTATCAAGAATGTGACCAATTCTAAAGAGGTTGAGTTACAAATTGAAGAGCAACTAGGGAGGATAGCTAATGCCTAACGATTTAGTAACACAATTACAAAACCTAAGAAATTTAACTAATACTAACCGCTCAAATAGAGCGGTTAACAACAGAGAGAATTCGGAGGTCGCAGAGCCTTTAGTAAGTAACAATCAAGATGTAGATTGGCAATTGGTTGCTAGTTATCTTGATAGTGAAATGTTTTCTTTCATACTAAGGAATAGAGATAACCAAACAATAAAAGACTTTGGTATTCAACTCTCATCTAATCTAGCTAATAAGTTTGGCTTGACTAGATAACCTACAAAAATGGAGATGGTTTTTATACCATCTCCACACACTCTTCCACCAGCGTAACCAGCATCTCCAAAATAATCCTCGACTCACACGCCCCTACATCTAGTAGTTATTACATTTAGATATACACGATCTAGAGTCCCAACTCGATTTTGCCAGAAATAATCCCTTAAAACGACGCCACCCCCCTCTCCCCCCTATACATTGTGGGCATGCACGTAGCGTGTAAGTTTTACACAAACGATTATATGTGTTAAACATCACAGAAAAATGGATTACGATCAAATTACTTATTCTGAAGCTGAAGACTTAATTAAAAAATTAGAATTAAAAAAAGCTGAAATAGATACGTCAAAGCATTCAAGAGATGATTATCTATCTTTTGTACGTGCCGTATGGCCAGAATTTATTGCAGGGTATCACCATAAAAAAATTGCAGAAAAATTTAATTTAATCAAAGAGGGCAAGTTAAAACGCTTAATCGTTAATATGCCTCCACGTCATACCAAGTCAGAATTTGCTTCTTTTCTTTTTCCCGCATGGATGATGGGCCACAATCCGAAGTTAAAGATTATTCAAACTACGCACACAGCAGAATTATCTTATCGTTTTGGTCGTAAGGTACGTAACCTCATGGATTCAGAAGACTATAAAAATATTTTTCAAGATATAAAATTATCACAAGATTCGAAGGCCGCGGGCCGTTGGGAAACGAATAAAGGTGGTGAATATTTTGGCGCGGGTGTTGGTGGTGCAATCACGGGCCGTGGTGCGGATTTACTTATCATCGATGACCCACACTCCGAGCAAGATGCATTATCCTCTACCGCATTTGATAATGCGTACGAATGGTATACCTCTGGACCTCGTCAGCGTTTACAACCTGGTGGAGCCATTGTTATTGTTATGACTCGTTGGTCCGTTAAAGATCTGACAGGTAAATTGGTTAATGCACAAAAAGGAGTTAAAGCAGATCAATGGGATATTATTGAGTTTCCCGCAATCTTTCCTGAGACGGGTAATCCTATGTGGCCTGAGTATTGGAAAGAAGATGAATTACTTTCTGTCAAAGCATCTCTGTCAGAACAGAAGTGGCAAGCACAGTGGCAACAGCAGCCCACCAGTGAAGAAGGTTCCATTATCAAACGTGACTGGTGGAAGTTATATGAACATGAAGATCCACCACCCCTCCAACATATAATTCAAAGCTACGATACAGCCTATAGTAAAAAAGAAACAGCCGACTATTCGGCGATTACGACATGGGGAGTTTTCTATAGAGATGAAATGAGAGCACCTGCTTGTATTTTGTTAGACGCGAAACGCGGGCGGTGGGAGTTTCCTGAATTAAAAAGGAAAGCGGTCGAACAGTACAATTACTGGGAACCCGAGACCGTGATCATCGAAGCGAAAGCGTCAGGCCTTCCGCTAACGTACGAGTTACGTCAAACAGGAATTCCCGTTGTTAACTTTACACCGAGCAAAGGAAATGATAAACATTCAAGAGTAAACGCTGTAGCACCTCTATTTGAATCGGGACAAGTTTATTATCCTGACGAAAGGTGGGCGCAAGAGGTTATTGAGGAATGTGCTGCTTTTCCTTTTGGTGAACACGACGATTATGTTGACTCCACCACTCAAGCTCTGTTAAGATTCAGACAGGGAAATTTTATTACGCACCCAGAAGACTACGAGGATGAGCCAAGTATGTTGAAGATGCGAGAATATTATTAGGAGTTATTATGACAGCAAAAGTAAAACCAGAAGACTACGAAGTACCAATGACAAAAAGGGATGTAAACATAAGACTTAAAGAAAATTTAGATAAAGAGGGTAAAGGTGCTGCTGGTAAAACTTCTCAAGAAATGAAAAAAAAGACTAAGAAAATATTTAAAGATGGTAAGAAAACTGACTTCGGTATGTTATCAGTAAAAGCTGGTATTGATAAAAATCCAAAGCCAACACAAGCGGATAGAATTGCTGGTGCAACAATGAAAGACGGTTCGCGTACCAAGGTACGTGGTGTTAGAATTGCTAACAAAGGTTTTAGAAAAGCAAAGCTTAGTTAATGGATAAAAAGAAAAAATTTCAATCGGGCGCAGCTAGTGTTCTAGATGATCCAGATATATTGGATGTCATTCCTATGATAAGGAGACCTAATTTAATGGGCGATCCTACTAAACTAGGAGCCGCGGACCTCGGGCCGTTGTTAGCCATGATGGCAGCTGGAGCATATCCCGCTGTTAGCGCTTTGACCGAAGCAGAAGCAAGAGATAGAGGAATTATTATTCCGCCTGATGAACTCTCCGAAGAAGAGAAAAAAAGATTAGGTTTATATGGAGGCATGGTCGGTGGTGGTTTTGAGCAACTTTCAGAAAAGGATAGATTACCTAATACAACTGCTGGCGAGATTCCTAAAGTAGATACTGAACTTCCTCCTACAACTCAAGTACCCGAAGAAAAAATTGAGCCAGTCGGTGGTGGTTTTACGCAATTAACAGATGAAGAAAAAATCCCTACAATTTTGACAATGGCAGATCAAAAGAAAAAAGAGGATACATCCAAGGCACTTGTTCCGACTAAGATGATGGAGAGTTTGGCAGATCTACCTGATCCTATGGAAACATATCAAAGTGAAATTGCCCCACGTTTTTCTCAAACAGAAGATTACCTTAAATCAAATTACACGGCTGGTGAAAAAAAATTACTTAACGATTGGGTTAATGAATTATTTAATCCACAAAAAGGTTTAACATTAGAATTAAGAGATACAGGTCTTGCAGCTCAGTTAGAACAAATTAATCAAGCAGACCCAAAAAGAAAAGTTACAGCAAAAGAATTATTAGAATTAGTACAAGGAGCGGATAATCAATTAGCAGGTTTTGGTAATTATCAAATCATGGGAGGAGACCAAGAGCTCTTTCCTCAAACAGTACAAAATGCAATTAACGGAATTAATGAAATGGATGTTGTTATGCGTCCGGGTCAACTGTCAGATTTTGTAGATAGATATAAAAATTTAGTAACGGATAATTTAAAAAGTATACAAAATTCTACAGATAGAGATACAGCAGCAGATTCTTTAGCTAGAATACAAATACAAACACAAGAGTTATTAGCTGAAGAAGGAATTGATCCATCAATGCTAGAAAGAAATAGAGAGTATGCAAAGATACAAGATTACATTCGTCAAGTAGGGTCAACCTTACAAGGTACTGTATTCACGAATGAGCACATGAACATTGGTTTACCTGGTACTCGTGCAGAGGATTATTCTGTTATTACACATAATTTTAATCCTAAATTTGGACAAGAGAATAGAACAAGCGAACACAATACTTCACACCCTACAGCGGATAATACAATCGCATTTAGTAGAGGAAGAAAAATACAAAATTACGAAAATGGTGATCAAGGTAGTATTATTATGGAAATGCAATCTGACGTTCATCGTAACAAACCTGCAATTCAATATCCAACATCGTCAAATGATTTTACTTCTAGTAAAAATAATTATCCTTACGCAGGCGGAGCTCAATACTGGGTAAAACAAGTAATGAAAGATAGACTCACACAAGCCTTAATTGATGGTGATGATTTTTTAGGATGGGTTCCAGGTGAAGTTGTATCTCATTATGAAGGTGCAGACAAAGATAACTACAAAGGTTTCATTAATATTTATAATAATAAAACAAATGAATTTATAAAAAAATTAAATAAAGATATTACCAAAAGAGGTAAGGCACTTGGAATGAGTGATGAAGAAATTTCAATGGCAACACTTAAAGTAAGAAATGATGGCCAGTATAAATTTGATAGTGGAGGAGATGAATATTTTTCAAGAGTGAGACAAAACCAGTTTCCTGGAATGGAAAAATATGTAAGAACTGGTGAAAAAACAAGGAGTAGAGATGAATATCGTTATGAGGAAATTGAAAATACTTTGCAACTTATTAACATGCCTTATATTGACTTGAAAGCTAGAGAGGATTTTGATCCTAACCTTTTAAAGAAAATTGGCTTTCCTCAATTCAAAAAGGGTGGTAAAACAAAAACTTCAAAGGCAAATCCTTTGATTGACATCGAAATATTCTTTGAAAGCATATAATGGCTATAGATAAAAAAATTCAACCCACAGAAAATGATATTGTAATAGATCAGTATGCGAGTAGTCCTATTGACATTAGTGTTGAAGGACAACCGCAAGATAACATAGAAATGTTACAAGATGGATCAGCTATTGTTGGTCCACAGACACTTAACATGCAAGCAACTTTTGATTCTAATTTATCTGAGTTTGTTGATGAAGATGATTTAGAAAAAATGAGTTCAGACTTGATTGCTGATTACGAGACTGATAAAGAAACAAGAAAAGATTGGGAACAAGGTTACACACAAGGATTAGACCTTCTAGGATTTAAATACGAAGAGAGATCACAGCCCTTTCAAGGAGCAAGTGGTGTTACCCACCCAATGTTAGCTGAATCTGTTACACAGTTTCAAGCACAAGCATATAAAGAATTACTTCCAGCAGGCGGTCCAGTAAAATGTGACATTGTTGGAGCAGTAAATCCTCAAGTTGAAGAACAAAGTAAAAGAGTTCGAGACTATATGAATTATCAAATAACTTCTGTAATGGAAGAGTATGATCCTGATATGGATCAGATGTTATTCTTTTTAGCATTAGCTGGTTCTTCTTTTAAAAAAGTTTATTATGATGCAAACTTAGGAAGAGCAGTTGCAAAATTTATTCCTGTTGAAGATTTAGTTGTTCCTTATCATTCTACAGATCTAGAAACAGCTCCACGTATCACACATGTTTTAAAACAAAATAAAAATGAGGTAAGAAAAAGTCAAGTTAATGGTTTTTACCGAGATGTTGATCTTGAGTCTACAATACCAAACGAAAGTGCTATTCAAGAAAAATATAATTCTATTGAAGGAGTAAGCCCTAGTGATGTTCAGTATGATAACGAATGTACCTTACTTGAAATACATTGTGATTTAGACATACCAGGATTCGAAGATATCGGTTTGAATGGTGAGCCTACAGGCATTAAACTGCCTTACATAATTACAATCGATGAAGGATCAGGAAAAGTTTTATCAATCTACAGAAACTATAAACAAGAAGATCCTCAAAAAAAGAAGATACAATATTTCGTTCACTATCGTTTTCTTCCAGGTCTTGGCTTTTATGGTTTTGGTCTTATCCATATGTTGGGAGGTTTATCAAGATCGGCTACTTCCTCGTTACGTCAACTTATTGATGCGGGAACATTATCAAATTTACCAGCAGGATTTAAAGCAAGAGGTCTTCGAATTAGAGATGATGACAGTCCCCTACAACCTGGCGAATTCAGAGATGTAGATGCTCCGGGAGGAGATCTTAGAGCAAACTTCGTACCTCTTCCGTATAAAGAACCAAGTCAAACTTTATTTATGCTTCTTAGTTTTTGTGTAGATGCAGGTAAAAGATTTGCTGCTGTAGCAGACGCAAAAATTTCAGATTCAAACAATGCTAATCCAGTTGGAACAACAATGGCAATGATTGAACAAGGAACAAAAGTTATGAGCGCAATTCATAAAAGAATGCATTATGCTCAAAAAGTTGAATTTAGACTATTAGCTAGAGTATTTCAATTATATCTTCCACCAGAATATCCTTACAATGTTTCGGGCGGAGAGCGAACAATTAAGGTTCAAGACTTTGATGATAGAATTGATATTATTCCAGTATCTGATCCAAACATCTTTTCAATGTCACAAAGAATTCAATTGGCTCAAGCACAATTACAATTAGCACAATCAAACCCACAAATACATAATCCATACGAAGCATATAGAAGAATGTATCAGGCTCTTGGAGTACAAAATGTTGACGCTATTTTACCTCCACCTGCTAGACCACAACCAAAAGATCCAATTACAGAAAATGCAGAGCTACTTATGAAGAAAACTGCTCAATCTTTTGCAGATCAAGATCATGTTGCACACATCAATACGCACAGAGCTTTCATCTCTTCTGTGTTAGTTAGAACAATGCCTGATGTTATGGTTAATATTACCTCTCATATTCTTCAACATACTTCAATGTTAGCCACACAAAATGTTTTAGAGAAGAATAAAGAAAAAATTGATGCACTTACTCAACAGTTTAATGGTCAAATACCAGAACAAGTACAGTCTGCTGTCAATAAATTATTAAATGAACAAATTGCTCAAGTAGAAATGGAGCTTATGTCTCAAATGATTGCTGAAGAACAAGAGTATCTTGAAGGTGGAGGGGAAGATCCACTAGTAGAGCTTAAAAAAGAAGAAATAAACATAGAAAAACAAAGAGTTCAAGCTGATAATATGGCTAAAATGGCAAAAACAGAGCTTGATGTTGCAAAATTACAACAAAAAGCTGAAATAGACGAAGCTAAACTACAACAAACAGCGGAATTAGCTGCTAAACGTAATAATATTCAGATGCAAAAAATAAATAAAAGATAATTGTGAAAAATACTAATTTAAATGTAGATGAAATCGTTCATGATTTAACAAACTATGCTTTTGAAAATGATAGAAATCAAGAAGAGATGTTAATCGTCGCTTCTATGATGATGGTAACAGCAAAAATGATTTATTTACAAACATTAGGAAACAATGGTAATACTCTTTTTGAGAATGATAAAGAAATCATACTTGAACAACAAAAACCAACAGTACATTAAGGGGTCGTATGAAATTTAAAGATGCAAAAATGAAAGAAGTTACTCAAAAAAATCCTTTTCCAAATATGAAAGTTGGATCCGATGCAGCAATGACTTTCCCTGCTTTTGTCGTAAAAGACAATAAAGGTTCTGGCCCAAAAGGACAGACAAGTAACATGCAGATTAAAAAAGTAGCTTTTAAAGGTGTAAAATAGTATAATTCGCTACTTTAACAAAGGAGGTTCTATGAACTTACTAAAAGATCTATGGTCACACATAAAAGAATGGAGTGACTGGCAGATGAAGGATTGGATAAAAGCCGCTATAGTAGCGATCGTAGTTATCTGGATATTAAGCTGGATGACAGGGGGAGCAGCATAGTGCTACAACTTCTTGGAGGCATGTTAGGTGGTAAAGGCGGAGCTTTAAAAACCATCGCTAAAGTTGTCGACGAGATTCATACATCAGAAGAAGAGAAATTAGATAAAAAGATTTTAATGCAACGCATTCAACAAAAGCTTGCAGAAAAGCAGTTAGATGTTAATGCAAAAGAAGCCAGCCATCGCAGCGTATTCGTTGCTGGCTGGCGACCATTTATAGGCTGGATCGGAGGGCTTGCTTTGATGTTTAGCTT
>Ga0181407_1000338_pt1 | contig 15879 bp, 30 predicted proteins | sample 30SPOviralmetaG_FD_130136 | JGI IMG/M metagenome (GOLD analysis project Ga0181407, IMG submission 130136) | Marine viral communities from the oligotrophic San Pedro Time Series (SPOT) site, San Pedro Channel, CA, USA - 30 SPOT_SRF_2012-01-26 | ecosystem: Environmental > Aquatic > Marine > Strait...
ATGGGCAGATGTTAAAGCAGTACTTACAGTACTAGGTGCAATTATTGGTATGATTGTTTGTATTGCTGGGGCAATATATTACTCACAATGACACACGCATTTTTATTAATATTATATTTAGGTCAAAAAATAATAAGTCAGGATATGCACTTCTATAATGTAGATGACTGTAGATACTATGCAGAAAGACTTAATAAACAACCACCAGTTCCTAATAGAGTTGGTGGAGATGATCAACCTAAAACTTTAAAGTATACAGCAGTATGCGAACCTCGTAAAGTTGATCCAAAGGGAGTATCAATTTACAAATGATAAAGTACCTTGCATTACTAATACTCATACCCACACTTGCAATTGCAGGTGCTAAAACATACGGCACTAAAAAAGATTATACTCGCCAACAGAAGATACAAAGAGGTGATATAATTAAACCTAAGTTGACTACTTGCAGACTTAAAAAGATTGTGCAATCTCGTAGTGGTGATAAAGCTTGTATATATCAAGGCGGTAATAAAACATTTGAGTTGTTGTTTGATAATAACTGTCCTAAGCAATTTAAATGTAAGTATCAACCAAACAGTAAAGAACCTAACATAGACCAAGTAATGGATAGTTTAAATCAAATAGGTAAGTAATGTGGCTATATTCATACATGAAGACATGAAAATAGATATGTCAATATCATCTAAGACAATATTATACAAAGGTGGTATGTTAGTCTTTATAGGTGATGGTTATAAAGCAATCAGTATGATGTTAAATAATTCAAAAAATCAAGAACCAGTCAGAGAAAAGTTTCACAATCAACTAACTATGAGAGAGAAACCTAAGTTCAGTAAAGGTGATGACATAGAAACATTACGAAAACTAGCGTTAAATGAACACGCTAGAAACCAAGAGAAGAAAAACAAATCAAAGAAGCGTTACTAGTTCTCTATTCTTGATATGATCTTCTTCTATAGATTCTTTAGACTGACCCATATATCTAACTGCATGATGTTTCTCAATCATATATTCATTGATTGATTGGTCTGCATAGTTTGTAGTTCTCCAGAGTTCCCCCAGAATACGACCAAACTTACCCTCTGCATCTTTATGTGTCTTGAGTGTAATACCCGCCTCATCATCTAACATTCCAGTAAGAAATGCTTTTGCAGCAAGTCCATACTTCTTTTCTTCTAAATCTCTGGTACGACTTTCTGGTGTATCAATACCATATAGTCTAATTCGTTGTTTCTTCATCCATACACCGAAACCTAAGTCAATATCTACATCAACTGTATCTCCGTCTACTATGTGTACTACGTTACATCTATATTCATACATTATAATGGCTCCGACATCTGATGATCTTGATAATCACCATTTTTGTTAAATATTCTAACTGTGGTTCTTTTTATGAGAGTATCACCCTCTTTCTCATAAGAGATAAGTTCTTGTCTTATCAAACCCTCTCTTGGTTGTTCCATTCTCATGTCTTCCATGACTTTCTCCTATACTGCAAATACAATATACACACCAAGTATCTGTAACATTACAAAGATAAATGCAAATAACATTTGACCCATTGTTTCTCTAAATTCTTCTCGCTGTTTATTTATTTTATTCCTATACCGCAAAACTTTCTCCACAACCACATGATGCAGTTGCATTAGGATTTATAACTTTTAAATACGACCCACCAAACTCTGTAACATAATCTACTGTGCAGCCTATCACAAACATTTCTGCAATTCTATCTACAACTAGAATCTCATCAACAAGTTCTCCATCAGTAGGTTCATCTAACATTTCCCACTTGTATTGGAATCCAGAGCAACCACCACCATTAACAGAAAGAAATGCATACTTCTTATCTTTAGCCCATACCATTTCTGTTAGGTAATCTTTTGCTTTCTCTGTGAGTGTAATCATTCATAATACTCCATACTTACACCATTCTGTTCTTTAGTTACTTTTCGTAAACCATTTTGTTGCTGACTAACTGTAGTCTTGATTGCATCTTTAGGTACTTTGTTCTTTCGTGCAAGTGCTCGTTTACGTTTTTCATTATACTCTGCAAAACTCATGTTAGCAGACACGAGAAGTAATACAGCTAGAGGGTCAAATACAAATACCAATATAAGTATGACTGCACGAACTGCAGTATCTATGTAATCTAAGGCCCTATCTCCATATATGATTGCAGATATGTATTTGATAGGCCCTATCTCAACTTCAAAACTATTTATTTGTAATTGATACTCACCTCTTTCTTCTAGTAGTAAGTCTATTCTTTCTTGGGCTTTGTTTATTAGATTAACTAACTCTTTTCTCTCTGGCTCTTGTTCATCTCTTTTTGCTAGACCCTTTGACACTGCACCTAAGTCAAGATATTTGTTTAATGCTGTGTCTAAATTTATTAGTTGTTTTTCATACCTTAGTATCGTGTTACGTTGTGTTTGTATACGATTATCAACTCTTTCTACCTTTAGGTATATCTCTGCAACACCTTTTCCTTGATCTATATGTGCTTTAGACAGATAACCAAAAATACCCATGCTCGTTATGAACATGAGTACTATGACGGCTATTGTAAGATAGGATTTGAGCAAGAAAGGAACTCGTTTCCAGTTCTGATATAACCAGCTCGCCGTAACTAGTTTACCAATTTCTAATACTATTCCCATGACTGCAATAGATAGTGCAGAAGCAGAGAATATGGCCATAAGTCCTACGATTGAGTAGAAGGCCGCAACTGCGCTAATTGCAAGTGCAGTCAATAAAGTAAATAATGCTAATATCATTTACTTATTTAGTCGGTCATTTAATCTCCTAACAAGAGCCCCGATTACATTATTCCAATAGTTCCACGCCCATGAATCTACTTCACACATATCTCTTGCGTAGTGGGCGTTTTCTATTCGTCTTTCTTCTAGTTCATACATTATACCTTTTCCCAACCAACTCTTGAACACTTGTATTTGGTGTTTCCAATCAACACAAAGTCATTAGTTGAAGTAGACCTACAAGTTGGTTCATCACCAATATATTCTACTCCATCATTACACCACCATGCTTCATCAATTGTATTTGTTTTCATAAATGCTTCTTCACACTTCTCTAAATCAGATAATGTTTTATCTACCATTACAAACGCAACTGTATGTGGTTTTTCGTCAAACCCAGCATGGATAACTGTAACTTTGTCCATAAAGGTTTTTTCATATTCTTTCATTAATGCATCATTCATAAAAACCTCCTTGTTCCATTGGTGTATCAAGAACTATTTGTGCTTCTTCAGCAGTTGCAAAGTAGTCTGTAAACCTATCATAAGGTTGGACAATACCATCATCTTTACAGAGTTTACCCACATACCAACCAGCTGCAGATGCCATTACAATGTTTTCTGACACCGGCATTTCAGTACCATAAACATTAACTGTGATGAACTTGATATCTTCAATTTTCTTTTGAATTTTAAACATGATTTTTTTCTTTCTCTCTATTAACTATACTATTACAATACCACATGATTCGGCAAATGTCAAGTGCTTTTTACATTTTTATTAAGAAAATCTGCAAATAAAGCTAGGTTTTCACTTAAATCATTTAACATTTGAGAACCACAAGAGCTCATTCTTTGCTCTTCCCAATACAAGTCACCAACTTGTTCATTCATTTCTTCTATAAAATTCTTGATAGTTTGTGCTTGTTTTTTAGTAACTACGATACTCATTATGCAATTGCTCCATAAATTTTTGAAACCTTTTCGTAAGGTTTATTCCACTTACCAATATTGATATCTGTATAATGTGACCTATCAAAGTGGTCAAACATTGCATTATCATTATTGTAGTACTTCGTACCTTTCATCTCGGCTAGTAGTTCAGTTAGGAAGTCTTTTGCTATACCTCTATAATGTTCGTGCATCCAATAGACATTAACTTGACTATAACCATCACCATGAGTAAAATGAAAATCAATCGGGCCAGACATAACATCAACATATAAACTCATGTGATTTTTAACACCGATATTACCTTTCATACCATACTTTTTAAGAACCTTTTTTATACCGACTGAAAGTTCTTTTTTATCGGTCTGTGAAACATAAGCCATATTTTTTCTCTCTCTTTATTGTTTATACTAATAGTATATACGAAAAAAGGGGGTTTGTCAACCCCCTTGCTGTAATCCTTGCTGACACTACGTTACAGAGTGTCAGTATTTTTATGAAAATTAAGACTTGGCCGAATCACCTTTTCTTTTTTTGTAGTTCCATAGCAATCCAATTTTGACCAGTTTTGTTCTGAACTTTTTTCTTTGCAAGTGCTCTGACTTGTTTAAATACTGGGCCCATAACATCTTCTTCTGTTTTGTTGTTATCGACTACCATAAAGTTCTGTCTGAAGTATTGACTAAACTTACCCATGTTAGACTGTACATTATTCCATGACTTAATCGTAATAGACTCTGGTACACTTCTATCTCTTTTTGCATTCCTCTCAAGAGCAGTATCAAGTGAGGTATTTACAAATATCATATGTACGTCATAACCTAACTGTTTCAACTTTGTTGCTTGTGTTGCAATCTTATCATAGTCATGGCCAGTACCATCAATAATAAGTCCAAGTCTACCCTCAATATAGTTTGCTTGTCTTGCGGATGTAACCTTTTTAGCTCTATCGCGAAGTTTATCTCTAGGCTCTTCTTCACTCTTGGGCATCTTCATTGATAATCCAGCATCTTTAAGATACTTCTCAAAGATGTCATCTGAATTAACAATCTTCATACCAAGACCGCCAGTGCCTCGTTTTACAACATAAGACTTACCACTGCCAGGGCCGCCAGCTAAGAAAAAAGCTTTAAGTATGTTGGGGTCGTAAACTCCCTCTTGTAAATCTTGAAAAGTTTTCATTTTTTATTCTCTCTATAGTTTCTAGTATATATTTATCAGTTTCAGTCATTGGTGCAATCTCCCTATCTCTATTAATAAAGGTATTCATTTTCCTTAATTTGAGTTTGGTATTTTGTTTTGGCATTGAGCCCTCCTATGTAAAAATAATGATTTTCATAATATAGTCTATAGAGTCTCCTTTCTGTTAGTAATTTAATATTGTTGTATCACCATCTCTAGCTTTTGGTCTACCCTCACTAGAAGTTGGTTGTTCTTTAGGTAAAGAATCTTTTGATGCAGTTATAATTATTTCGTGCTTTTTATCTGGTTGATAAAAAGAATGTCTTAATTGGGTGATTAAATATCTTCCAGAATAATACTCGTCATTATCCTTTTCGTGTATTCTACCAGATACGGGCACGGTAAGATTCATAGTTTGACCAGCAGCTAACGTAGTGTTACCATTGACTTTCATGGTAATGTTAACACCATTATTCAACTCCATGATTTTGGCTCTTCTAAAAGGAATACCATCCGCTCCGATTTCTTTATATTGATACTGATAAGCAGTTCCAACATGCGATGAATCGAAAGTTCCATTTGTACTAACAGGATGTAAAAAAAGTTTTGAATTACCAAATTCTCCCTCAATATTACTGAACACAGGATTTTCATCAATTCTAGGAAACCTTTCAAAGTCATCAAAATAACTATAACTATTTTTTGTAAAGCTCTTACTATATATATTATATTCTATAATTGTAGAACCTAATAAACCACTCATAGTGTTCAATAACATATCATTATTAGAATTTATTTGAAACTCTAGAGCTCTAGCAAAATCTTTATCATGGTCAATAGTAACAGCTTTATCTTTTTGAGAACTAGTTATGTCACCAACATTAAAGTCACCTATAATTTCTTCGGCTAATATAGCACCCAGACTCTTAACTTGTATTCCTTTTAAATTTTCAAAGAAAAAAAAGTATGGTGATTTATCTTTTTCCGTTTGAGCTTCATTCACTAAATTTTTAATAAAATCAAATGGATGTAAATTTGGACTTACAACTTTTCTTATACCAGAGGTCTGTTCTAAAAATATGTTTTTGTCTGTATTAATATATCTTTTGTCTCTTAAAACATTATCAATTATATTATGAATTGTATCTGTATAGCTTTTTGATACCCTCACTTGTTTATTTTTTAGTAACTCTGGTGATACAAGTGAAAGACTTAGTAACTGTGTATCTTGACTTACTGCTTCTCTAACACCAACTTTGTAAACTGAAAACATTATATCAATTTCATGTTCATCTAAAGATGGTGTTGCAAGCCTTAAAGTTAAATACTCTTGACCAATAATAGGCCCATTTTCAGCCATATTATCTACATCTAATATTGTTACAGTTCCAGACAATGAGGTTGAAAACATATCTTCAAATATATCTATACTTTGTACTGCTTTTGTCATAGGTAATACGCTACCAGAAGAAGTATGTAACAACAATTCTTTTAACTGATACTCACCAGCGTATTGTAAATTTTGAGCCATTAGATAATTGATTCTTTCATTAGATTTTCATATTCTTCCACAAACCTCACAACATACTGTGGGTCTAATAATTTTATTTCTCTTTTTTTATTCTGTAAATCTTCTTCGTATTCTCTATTTGTTACAATAGTTGCAGATGCATAAAAATCTGTATCACCAGTATATAGTGCAGAGTTATTGTAAACTTCTATAGTGGTAGAAGTATCTCCAGAGGTTTGTGCTATTTCATAGTGGTGAACACCATCTACATTAGATGTACCATCAGTATTTACATACTTGTCATTTATATATTCATTAAATTGTCCATAATTCATTGGCCATTGATGATATCTATCTGTAATATCATTTACTAATAATACAACCCAATGTAACTCTGGATTATCATATAATTTATCAGCAATAGATTCTGGAGTTTCGCCCTCTCTTACAGTATAAGTATCATACATCATTGTATTTGTTTTTACTTTTGAACGAATAGCTACACGCCTCAAAAGATTTTTTACATCTTTGACTTGTCCATCACCTGCAGAATCATATACGATTGTTGGAAAATTTTTAAAATACATCACTAAAATCCTTGATTTGCTTTTTCTCTGGTAATTAAATCCATCTCTTTAAATGCAAGTGTGATTTGAACTTCAACTGGTGGTGCACCATTTGCATTTGCTTCAAATGTTTTATATCTATCTCCACCATAAGTTACATTCATAGTTTCTAGAACACAAGTTGATATCTTATGTAGATATTGATTTTCTACACCAGCATACATATACTGTATATCAAAAGTATTTGGCATTGTTAATCTATTTGCACTGCCTTGTACCATTTCTGGTAACATATTTAATTTAAATGCTCTTACTATCTTTTGTATTTCTTCTGCTTCTTCTGCACTTTTCGGTAACATTTTAAAGTCGTATTGAAATGACCTTTTAGGGATACCTTTAAATGCTAGCTCCATTCGTGGTGCTTTGATAAAACCTCTTTGCATTTCTACAACCTCTAATGCACCTTCAAGGCCAGGTATCATATCTATGGCACCAAGTGCCTTTCTTATCATACCATCACCAAGTTCTGGCCCAAGAGATTTAAGAGATTTATTAACTGTATCTCCAAGAGATTTACCAGAAACAATGTCATTATATGCTTGTGCACCAACAGCTGCTGCAGCACCTATTTCTGTATCTGTGTAGTTTGCACCATATGATACTTGTACAGATGGTGGCATATAGAGAGTGATTGCAGTATCCATTCTTACAGTTGGTGGTCTTTGTACTTGGACAGTAGATATTTTTTTTAACCTTTGGGTTGCTGCATCTATTGCTTTTTGTTCTTTAGCTTTAACCGTGCCATTTTTGATTGCCATTGGGTCGGTTGCTGCATTATCAGTTACAACACCTGCAGCACTAGCGGCATTATCTTTTTTTACATTTATTCCATGTTGTTTGGCACCCTTTTCCATATTTTTTCGGCCTTCTGCTGTTTCGGGCTCTCCAAAAGTCAACTTAGCATTTGTCTGCTGATTAATATAAAATATAACATAATGACCTTGATTACCAGTACCTGGCGGCCCTTCTACATCTATAGGAAATGAGAAATTTTTTGTGCTAAATTTTGTGTTTGTTAATCCTGCAGTATCAGATAAATTAGAGCCACCTCTTTGGGTAGTACCAAGTAATCCATTTCTGATATTTCCAGCAACTTTTCTTAGAGCTCTACCAGCAATACCTTGAGCTGCACCTTTTAATACGTCTAATGCCATGTATAAATACTCCTGTAACTTCTATTTATAAAGATTGACATGGCATATAGTGGCAAATACATTCCTAGTAACCCTAAAAAATATAGGGGCAATCCAAATCAAATAATATATCGTTCACTTTGGGAACGTAAACTTATGGTATATTGTGATAATAATGATAAAGTTCTTGAATGGGGAAGTGAAGAAGTTATCATACCCTATGTGTCGCCATGGGATAATAGAATACATAGATACTTTCCAGACTTTTACATGAAAGTTAAACAAGCCAATGGTTCTATTAAAAAGTTTATTATTGAAGTAAAACCAAAACATCAATGTAAACCACCACCAACAAACCCTAAACGAAAAACTAAACAATGGTTTAATTCAGTAAAAACATGGACTATAAATGAGGCTAAATGGAAGTCTGCAAATGAGTTTTGTATAGATAATGGCATGGAATTTAAGATTCTAACTGAAGACCACTTGAATCCAAAGTATAAATAGTAATATGGCACAGAGTAAATTTATACAATCAGTAGTAAAAGCTGCAAAGGGTAGACCAAAAAGCACCGACTGGTATCGCGACAAAATAAAAGAATTTGGTCAGCCTGGCGCTATGGATTTGATACGAGATGGTAAAAGAAACAATAGACCATTTTATGGTCGTTTAAATATGTTTTTCTATGACCCTAAATTTAAAAAGACTTTACCATATTATGATACTTTTCCTCTAGTGTTACCTTTAGAAAAATATGATGATGGATTTTTAGGTATAAATTTACATTATTTACCTATGAAACTTAGAATACAATTACTGGATAGACTAGTGGATTATAGTAATAATACAAAGTTTGATGAAAGTACAAGACTTGCAGTAGATTATAGTAAACTAAAGAATTTAAATTTAATTAAACCAACACTTAAACGATATCTTGCTGGTAGAGTTAAGACACAATTTCGTAGAGTAGATGCAGATGAATTTACAGTTGCAGCTCTATTACCAGTACAGAGATTTAAGAAAGCTTCTGCAGCAGAAGTTTATAAAGACAGTAGGAAGTTAATCTAATGGCAACAGGATTTGGTGGATTAGTAGACGCAGTAGCATTTGGTGCTTTAAATGAAGTTCTAGGAGAAATTCGTGGTAAAGATGGAATATCTAGACCACACAGATATGAAGTTACTTTATTTCCACCTACTGGAACTGGTGGTTCTAAAGGATTAGGTTCTAATATATTTTCAAAGATTATGGGTGAGGCATTAGGAGATGGTACAGTAAGAGCAACTGGACTTAAATGTGAATCTATATCGTTTCCTGGCCGTAACATGGATACAACAGAAGATACAAATATCTATGGCCCTGTTAGAAAAATAGTAACAGGTTATAGTTTTGCAGATGTGTCTGCAACATTTCAATGTTCTACTGATATGAGAGAAAAAAAGTATTTTGAATCATGGCAAAGATTAACATTTAATCCACAAACATTTGCTATGGGATATTATAAAGACTATATTGGGTCTGTGGACATACACGCTCTTGATGAAAATGATAATAGACGATATGGTGTAAAACTTATTGAAGCTTTTCCAGTAAGTATAAATGAACAATCATTAAGTTATGCAGAGAATAGTTCTTACCAAACTATAACTGTCAATTTAGCATATCGTTATTGGCAAAACTTAACAGACGAAGCAAACTTACCAAAACCACTATTGACACGAATTGCAGAATCAGCAGTGAATACAGTAACAAGAAGAATTACTGCAAATATACCAAGCGTACTTAGAAGATTATAAAGGATGAAATATTATGGCTTTACCAAAACTCAATACTCCAACCTACGAGTTGGAACTTCCCTCTACTGGCGAAAAAATTAAATATAGACCATTCTTAGTAAAAGAACAAAAGATATTGATGATGGCTCAAGAGGGCCAAGATGAAAAAGAAGTAATGTCTGCGATGTCAGAATTAGTTTTGGCCTGTACATTTAATAAAGTTAATGCTGAACAATCACCTATGTTTGATATAGAATATATCTTTTTAAGAGTTAGGGGTAAATCAGTAGGAGAAAAAATAAATCTAGAAGTATTATGTCCAGATGATGAAAAAACTAAAGCTCCTGTTGAAATAAACTTAGAAGAAGTTAATATTGCAATGACAGAAGATCATAATACTGCGATAGGAATAACTGATGATGTAGTAGTACATTTTAGATATCCCTATATGAAAGATATGATGGGTATACCAGCTGGTTCAACAGACGTACAAAAAGCTTTTCATATATTAAATACTTGTATAGATGCTATTCACTATGGAGAGGATGTTTATAGTAGAGTGGACATATCTCAAAAAGATGTTGATGAATTTGTTGACCAACTAACAACAGAACAATTTGAAAAAGTTATGAAGTTTTTTGATACAATGCCAAAACTCCGTCATATTGTTAAAGTTACGAATCCAAAAACAAAAAAGAAAAGTGAGGTTGTTTTGGAGGGCCTCGAAAATTTTTTAGAATAGGACTATCTCACGATAGTCTATTTAATTACTATAAAACTAATTTTGCACTGATGCAACACCATAAATATAGTTTAACAGAGCTTGATAATATGATGCCATGGGAAAGAGAAATTTATATTAATTTATTGATGCAGTTTATTAAAGAAGAAAATGAGGAAATGAACAAAAGAAAAAATTAATAATAGGAGAGAGAGTTGGCAGAAGAAATTAGTACAAAAAATTATCACCCAGCTGATACGAATGGTGATGGTAAAGTTAGTCCAGAAGAACAAGCAATGTATCTGGAGTTTAAACGTAAAGAGTTGGAAGATGCAGACGCAATGAGAGATGCACAACGTAAGATGGCATGGTTTGCTCTCTTTGGTATGTTACTATATCCTTTTGCTGTTGTACTAGCAGTCGGTGTGGGATTAACAGAAGCAAGTAAAATACTAGGTAGTATGGCTAGTGTATATTTTGTATCAGTTGCAGCTATTGTCGCTGCATTCTTTGGTGCACAAGCTATAGGTAGTAAAGGTAAGAAGTAATGGCAGAAGAATCACAAGAGATTAAAAAAGGATTTGATAGATTTTTAGAAAAATTTAGTTCTGATAATGCAGAAAAAAGAGCAGCCGATAAAATATCTCTTGAGGCAGAAATGCAAAAATTAACAGAATTAAAATCTTCTATTGAGGCTCAAGGTGGTGTTGCAGCTAACAATGCAGAATATAATAAACAAGACCTTGCAGTTAAACTTAAAGATTTAGACTTACAAAAAAGAAGTGCAACTAATAAAGGTGCACAAGAAGAAATAGAAAAAGAACGTCAAGCTGCTATTGCAAAACAAGGAAGTGTTCTTCAAAAAATATCAGCTGGTATAATGGGTATTGGTACATCCATGAAAGAGAAAGCACTTGCTGGTGGTAAAAGTTTGATGTCTATATTAAAAGGAACTCTATTTGCTGGATTGTTTTTTGCAATAGCTGAATTTTTTAATAGTCCTTTATTTCCAAAACTAGTAGACTTATTTACAAATACAATTTTACCAAAAATTCAAAATTTATTTAACGATTTTATGAACTTTGTAAAAGACCCAAGTTTTGAAAATCTTGGTAAATTAATTGGAGATAATAAACTTGCATTAGTAGGATTAGCAGCCATTCTTGCACCAGGCAAGTTTCTTAAAGTTCTTAAACTTGGGTTTTTAGCACTTAAAGGTGCTACAGTTTTTCTTGGTAAAGATATGATGAAAGATGCAAAAGGTGTTAGATTTGGAAAAACAAAAGGTATGTTTAGTAAAGTCTTTGGTTTTGTAAAAGGAAAAGTAGGTCTATTAACCCCAATAATTACTGCCATAGGTGCAAAATTTGGAGCCATAGGAGCAGCTATTACTGCATTTACTGGTGTTGCTCTTGCACCACTAGCTCTAATTGTTGCTGGTTTTGTGGCAGTTGGATACGCATTATATAATTCATTTAAAGCATTTACAAAGAGATTTGAAGAAACTGGAAGTATTGGAGAATCTATAAAAGCTGGAATATCTACGTTTTTAGGAACTTTGATTGCATTACCAGCAACTTTACTACAAAAAATTGTTTCCTTTTTTGCTGGTTTATTTGGATTTGATAGTTTCAAAGAAAAACTAGATTCTTTTGATTTTATTGGAGATACATCTAAAGCAATTGAAAAAATAATAGATTATGTTATAGGTTTCTTTACTGGTTTACCAGAAAAAATAAGTGCATTTTTTAAAAAATATATTGGCCCAGATGCACAATGGGCAAAAGATATTCAAAAATCTATTACAGACTTTTTTGCTCCAATTATAAATTTTGACTTTAGTGCATTACTTGGAGATTTACTTGCAAAAGCTGGTAAGATAGGTAAAAAGATTGCAAGTTTCTTTGGATTTGGTGGTGGAGAAAAGGGTGAAGAAGGTGCAAAAGCAAAAGCAGAAACAAAAGCCTCTACTGCTGATGTAATAGTTCAGTTTGAAAAAGAAAGACAAACACTTCAAAATAGAATAGAACAGTTAGAAGCAAGAGCTGCAAGAGGATTTAGGTCTAGTTCAGCAAGAAGAAGTACTGAAGGCGAATTGAGTTTCAGAGAAAGACAATTAAAAGCTTTAGACAAATCTGCTATTGCAAAATCATTAGGTGGTGATGCAGCTAGTGTTAATGTTGTCGCTCCTCAAGCTAAAGTTACTAACAACAATGCAAATACTAGTGTATCTAATACACAATATGTTGGTAATCCAGACCCACTGCTTAGAATGGCTGCGGGTGTATTCTAAAAAAAAGGGGGTATAAACCCCCTCTAATTATCCAGCTAATTTGGAAAAGTAATCCATAGTATCTTCTTCTTCCTCTTGGGTAGAAGTTGACTCTACTGGTTTAGTATCCACTACTGGTGCAGCAATTGGAGTATCTTCCATTTGTTCTGCAACATTACCAACAGTAACACTACCAGATAAAACTGCATCTAGACGAGCTTTTAACTCCTCATAAGACTTGAAGTTAGTGGCAGCAGTAAACTCATTTAGAGGATACTGTGTTTTCCACACATCTTCAATCTGTGCATCATTATCAAATAATGGTGATGGATTATCAAAATCAGAACTATCGTAGTTCCAATAACCAGCAACCTTTCTGATTTTTAGTTTAAAGTTTGCACCTTCCCAAAAATCAAATGGATTAATTGTTTTCTCATCTTCAAACTCTGGTTGCATCGCAGCCATAATCTTATCAAAGATTTTTTTACCATAACGAAACAAGAATACTTTACCCTCATTCTCTGGGTGTTTAGAATCTGACACCACATAGATATTAGAGAAGTACTGTAACTTTCTTTTCTGTTTTCTGGCAATCTCTTTATCAGCTTCAATACCAGTATTCCAATATGCACTATTCATTTCGGAAACTGGGTCTTTCTGACCTAGAGTTGTTAATGAGTTTTCGATAAACCATTGACCAGTTGGCCCTTGGAATGCATGATTCCAGACCTTTGCCCATGGCATATCTTCGCCTTCTACTGCTGGTAGAAAACGAATAACTGCGTAACCATTACCAGATTTATCTACTTCTGGTTTCCACAATCTTTCGTCTTTATAGGACTTTTTTTCTTGAGGTGCGTTTTCTTTCTGTACTTCGCCAAGTAGTTTGTCAAGAGAATTGCTTCTCTTTAGGCTTTCTAACGACATATGTATCTCCTTATTATCGTATGCTATTGTATAGTTCTTCGTATGTTAAATCTGTTCCAACCTTATAAAATTGTACTTTAGGAAAATCCCTTTGTACCAGTTTATATTGGTTATCCCAGTTAATCGTGTTGTAACCACGACTATCTTCAGGCAGATAATTCTTACTACCCTTGTATATGTTATTTATAGGTTGTGAATAGTTACTTCCATCAAAACCACACATATACACTTCCTCTGCACCACTCTTGCAAGCAAGATATAATGCAGTATTCCCTGCTGACCACCCTCTAGGATAGTCAATATTAATTACTTTATCATTGTACTCATCAACCCAAGTGATATATACTCCAACATTAAACATAGCTTTCTTTTTAAAGTCTTTTGGGTCTAACTGTGGATTATAAATTAAAACTTCTTCCATCTTTTTTTGTACCATTTCGGCATCTTTACCTTGAACCACACAACTTTTTCTATCTAACTTTGGTGTTTCAAATACTGGTGCATCATTGTTTGGTATTACCATATGTGGATTAAATCCAGCTGGTAATACTTCCCAATCAGAAAACCAACACTTATTTTTCATTGCATATCCAGATTCATATATCTCTTGTTGCATATTATAGTCTACAGAAACAAGATTGTCAACTACAAAGTCACGATAGATTGCATTGCATCCCCATGTTATAAAGTCACCCCCTATTATTGGTTGTATGGGTCTTGACTCTCCATTTCCGTAGACTATATGCTTAATCAAAATCTCTTAACGCCTCCCACGATATTGGAAATTTTTGATGCAGATGCCAATCAATACAATCTGCAATATGTTGTGTTTCTTTCTGTGTATCATCTTTACATCTAAGATTACATACTCTTACAAAGGCCATAAGACTTCCAGACCAATACCACTCTGTATATAGGTTCTGTGGTAGTATCATTCTTGCCATCTCTGGTGCAATATTTGCCTTCAACATATTCTGATATGTAGTCTTAATAAATTCTAAAGTAGAACCAAGATTATACTCTATAGTTTCATCAGAAGACCCTTGTTTCTTATCATCAGCCTTCAATCTCCATTCACTTGGAACATAGAACTCTGGTTCATCATCTACATAACGTCTACTGACTTCGTTCCACACCAAACCGACTTGGTGTTTCACAAGTTGTCTTGCAACAAAGATTGGAGCTTTGATTCTGAACTGCAATGATGCATGACCAAAAGGACTCCAATGATTGTGCTTTGCAAGATATTTAATGAGTTTTTCATCTTTATCAGATAACTCATTACTCACTTTTGCGAAAGAGACTCGAGCAGCATTAACTACACTCAAGTCACTTCCCATACTGTCAACGAGAGTTACAATCACCTGCGTTGCTCGTATTTCTTCTTTTCAGAGAACGGCCTACGAGTAGGCCTGTAACCTCTTGGCCACTCTGGAGTTCTGGTGGCGAGAGTTTTACATCTCTCCCTTAACTCCTCATTTTGGACAACGAGTTCTGCGTTGTCTGCTTCGAGTTCTTTAACTCGATTCTTGAGATGCATATCCTCAAGTACTTGAAATGCATTTTTAGCATTAATAGACATACCATATTCTCCTATATTGGTAAGGTTGCTGTTTTTTCCAAGAAGTTTAGTTCTCGGGCGTTTGCCTCAATCTTTTCTTTGAGACCTTTAGTAATCAATCTACCTACTGAATCTGGTTCTAGGTCATTATTTTGACAATACCAGATGACAGCGTCGATATGATTGATATTCTTTTCTTGTGCTACTTTTTCTATTTCAAGTGAAAATGTTTTAGGTGTCTGCATTGTGTTCCTCTTAATGATTTAATATATCCATAGTATCATAATATAATACGTTTGTCAAGACAAAAATGCATTTTATTCATGCTCACCACCATTTGCTCTACCAAGTCCACCAAAGTATTTTGGGTTTCTTTTTGCAGTTTCAAATGTTGCAACTGTAACTGCGATTGCAGCTAGAATGATAATGTGTGCGATTGCAGTTATTCCAAAT
>Ga0181407_1000343_pt1 | contig 15730 bp, 20 predicted proteins | sample 30SPOviralmetaG_FD_130136 | JGI IMG/M metagenome (GOLD analysis project Ga0181407, IMG submission 130136) | Marine viral communities from the oligotrophic San Pedro Time Series (SPOT) site, San Pedro Channel, CA, USA - 30 SPOT_SRF_2012-01-26 | ecosystem: Environmental > Aquatic > Marine > Strait...
GGATGCCTTCGGGGTCCACAAAACACAAACTCGCTTTTAAAGGAGCTACAATCATGGGTAACATTTCAACCTACAAGTACGGCGCATCAGATCTTCCTGCCTTGATGGAACGTATAAATAAAAACAGTATTGGGATGGATCAATACTTTGACAAGGTGTTTAATCTTCAACAAACACAGTCAAACTATCCTCCCTACAATTTAATTGAAGTAAGCAGCAGCGAAAGCTTACTTGAGTTAGCACTAGCAGGATTTAAAAAAGAAGATGTCAAAGTCTACACACAAGACGGAAAACTCTTTGTCGAAGGGCAAAGGGAGGATACAGAATCGGAAAAAACTTATGTCCACAGAGGAATGGCTCAACGATCTTTCACCAGAACTTGGACATTGGCAGAAGAAACGGAAGTTAGATCAGTTGTATTTGAGGATGGGTTACTAAGTATTGTTCTTGGTAGGATTGTTCCTGAACATCATCAAAAGAAGGTTTGGTTTTGATATTCTGACAGATTTTTGCTGCGGTTGATACAGAAGTGTATCACAGTGATACATTAATTTCTAAATAATTTTGTAATCTGATGGAGACTATTATGAACTTCACCATGACTACCATAATCTTTGGTACAACAGCATCTCTTTTTAGTTGGGGAGTGTTGTATCCTGTTTTGTCCTAATACATCCTGAACCATGGAAATTCTAGCAATCATCGCAGCAATCTCAGCAACATCATTTGGAGCATATTGGATGACACCTAAAAACTGAATAAATAAAACTGAATATCGTCGTCGCAGAGGGGTAACTGGCACAATCCAGTGACAACCCCTCTTTTTTATGCTATACTAAATGGGAAGTATGAAAAAATTATGACTGTAAAACTTGCCGTTCTTAAATCTGGCGAAGATATTATCTCTGATATGCAAGAGATGGTCATCGAGAAAGATGAAGGAGAAAAAGTAATTGGATATATTTTCAAAAGACCATGTATCGTAAAACTTGAAAATAGAGAAAACCTTTCTGATCTACAAGGAAACAGGTCTTTTGAGATCAGCATGATCCCTTGGATTCCGCTGTCAGCAGATCAAGATATTCCTGTCTCTGCAGATTGGGTTATTACATTGGTAGAACCTGTAGAAAAATTAAAAACTATGTACGAAAAAGGAGTTTTGAACAATGGAAAAGCAGATAAAACTTTTAGTGATGATGAACAAACAGATTCTAGTGACGGAGATTGAAGAAATTGGTTCTGAAATGGGAGAACCAGATTGTAAACTGACAGAACCTTTTCTTGTTAATCAAGACAAAACTCTTTCTCCTTGGTTAGTTGAACACACTAGTCAAAATGTTTATATGATACATTCGGATAAAATTTTAACCATCTGTGATCCAAAACCAACACTGTTGGAAAAATATGAAGACCTGACTAAGTAATGCGTTTCTATACTAATGTGCAAATGATCGGGAATCAATTTCTGGTTCGTGGTTATGATAATGGTAAACAAGTCACCTTCAAGGAAGAATTTTCTCCAACCTTGTTTGTTTCCTCAAAGAAGCAAACGAAGTATAAAACTCTTGAAGGCGAATATGTAGAATCAATTCAACCTGGAAGTATTCGTGACTGTAGAGAGTTTTATAAAAAATATAAAGACGTAGATGGGTTTAAGATCTACGGTAACGATAGGTATGTCTGTCAATATATTTCAGATAAGTATCCTGAAGATGAAATCAAGTTTGATATTAGTCACATCAAACTGATAACTCTTGATATTGAGACGACCGCAGAGTATGGTTTCCCAGATGTAAAGTCTGCCGAAGAAGAGATCCTTGCCATCACGATTCAAGACTATACGTCAAAAGAGATTATTACTTGGGGCGTTAAACCTTTTATCAACAAACAAGAGAATGTAACTTATCATTACTGCCCTAGTGAGCATCATCTTCTGAGTCACTTTATTAACTATTGGATGGTAAACGTTCCTGATGTTGTCACAGGATGGAACATTCAGTTTTTTGATATTCCATATATCTGTAAGCGTCTCAACAGGGTGCTTGGAGAGAAGTTGATGAAGCGTTTCTCCAACTGGGGTCTTGTGACCGAAGGGGAGTTGTTTATTAAGGGACGTGGCCACGTTGTATTTGATATTGGTGGTTTGACCCAACTTGACTACCTTGACCTCTACAAGAAGTTCACCTACAAGGCACAGGAGTCTTATCGTCTTGACTATATCGCTGAGGTAGAACTTGGTCAGAAGAAACTGGACCACTCTGAGTTTGATACTTTCAAAGACTTCTACACTCATGGTTGGCAGAAGTTTATTGAATATAACATCGTTGATGTGGAACTTGTTGACCGTCTGGAAGACAAGATGAAACTGATTGAACTTGCACTGACGATGGCATATGACGCCAAGGTCAACTTTGCAGACGTGTTCTATCAGGTCCGTATGTGGGACAATATCATTTACAACTATCTTAAGAAGCGTGATATTGTTATTCCCCCCAAGGTTCGTTCAGACAAGAACGAAAAGTATGCCGGTGCCTATGTGAAGGAACCCAAACCAGGTGTGTATGACTGGGTTGTGAGTTTTGACTTGAACTCTCTGTATCCTCACCTGATTATGCAATATAACATTTCACCTGAAACTCTGTTGGAAAATCGTCATCCTAACGTTTCTGTGAATAAAATTCTCAACCAAGAGACTAACTTTGAGTTGTATAAAGACAACTCAGTATGTGCAAATGGTGCAATGTTTCGAAAGGACATAAAAGGATTTCTTCCTGAACTGATGGAGAAGATGTATGGGGATCGAGTTGTATTCAAGAAAAGAATGCTTCAAGCCAAGCAGCAGTATGAGAAGAATCCTACTAAATTCCTTGAAAAAGAAATTGCACGTTGTAACAACATTCAGATGGCAAAGAAGATCTCTTTGAACTCTGCTTATGGTGCTATTGGTAACCAATATTTCCGTTATTACAAACTAGAAAACGCTGAGGCAATTACACTTTCTGGTCAAGTTTCTATTCGTTGGATTGAAATCCGAGTTAACACTTATCTAAATAATCTGTTAAAAACAGAAGGTGTAGATTATGTTATCGCATCTGACACCGATTCAATATATATTAACTTTGGACCTATTGTTGATAAATTTTTTGGTGATAAAGTTGACGATAAGGGCAAAATTGTTTCGATCATTGACAAAATTTGTCAGGATAAGTTGGAACCGTTCATCGAATCCTCTTATCAAAACCTTGCGGATTACGTCAATGCGTATGAACAGAAAATGCAAATGAAGCGTGAGAATATCGCTGACCGTGGCATTTGGACTGCAAAGAAGCGATACATTCTCAACGTATGGAATAGTGAAGGAGTTCAATATTCTGAACCAAAATTAAAGGTTATGGGTATTGAATCTGTAAAGTCATCTACTCCTGCTCCTTGCCGAAAGATGTTAAAGGATGCATTTAAGATTCTGATGACTGGAACAGAAGATGAAGTTCAAGATTATATTGAACAGTGTCGTTCTGATTTCCAAAAACTTCCTCCAGAGCAAATCTCATTTCCCAGAGGTGTTTCTGATGTTGATAAGTACAAATCTACGAGCAATATCTATTCAAAAGGAACTCCTATTCACGCTAGAGGAGCACTTCTCTTTAATTATTATGTAAAGAAGGCAAAACTTACGGATAAATATTCACTTATTCAAAGTGGTGAAAAAATTAAATTTTGTTATTTGAAAAAACCAAACCCCATCCATGAGAATGTTATTTCATTTATACAAGACTTTCCTAGGGAACTTGGGTTTGACAAATATGTAGACTATGAACTACAATTTGACAAAGCATTTCTTGAACCACTCAAGATTATTCTTGATTCTATTGGATGGAGTGTCGAAAAAACTGTAAATCTTGATTCATTTTTCTCTTAATGGACTTTCTTAAAGATATTGTAAAAGAAATTGGTGATGACTATACCAAACTGGCAAAAGACATCGACGACACAGAAACTTACGTGGACACGGGTTCGTACATTTTTAACGGACTCGTTTCAGGTAGCATATTTGGTGGTGTTTCTGGGAATAAGATTACTGCCATTGCTGGGGAGTCTTCTACTGGCAAGACTTTCTTTTCTCTCGCTGTCGTCAAAAACTTTCTTGATTCTAATCCTGACGGATATTGCCTTTATTTTGACACCGAGGCAGCAGTTAATAAATCTCTTCTCGAAAGTAGAGGAATTGATCTCTCACGTTTGGTCGTTGTTAATGTAGTAACTGTCGAAGAGTTTCGCCAAAAGGCACTCAAGGCAGTGGATATCTATCTTAAGACACCTGAGGCAGACCGCAAACCGTGTATGTTTGTGCTAGACTCCCTTGGTATGCTATCGACTGAGAAGGAGATTCGTGACGCACTAGACGACAAGCAAGTTCGGGACATGACCAAATCTCAACTCATTAAAGGTGCATTTAGAATGCTCACACTCAAGTTGGGTCAAGCAAAAATCCCACTAATCGTCACTAACCATACCTATGATGTCATTGGTTCTTATGTACCAATGAAAGAAATGGGTGGAGGTAGTGGTCTTAAGTATGCTGCATCTTCAATCATCTATCTCAGTAAGAAAAAGGAGAAGGATGGAACAGAAGTCATTGGAAACCTTATCAAGGCTAAGACTCACAAGTCACGTTTAAGCAAGGAGAATAAGGATGTTACTATACGTCTCTATTACGATGAGCGTGGTCTTGATCGATATTACGGTCTTCTTGAGTTGGGTGAACTGGGAGGTCTCTGGAAAAATGTTGCAGGTCGTTATGAGATAGATGGTAAGAAAATATATGCCAAAGCAATCCTTAAAGAACCTGAGGTTTATTTCACTGAAGAAGTGATGCAAAAACTTGACGAAATCGCACAAAGAGAATTTAGTTATGGAGAAGGTTGAGTTTCTAATTCTTAGAAACATATTGTTTAATGAAGATTACGCAAGAAAGGTAATTCCTTTTATTAAAAGTGAATATTTTGAAAACTTAAATCAAAAGATTGTCTTTGAAGAAATCTTCAAGTTCATCCAAGAATATAACGAACTTGCTACTAAAGAAGTTCTTCTAATTGAAGTTGAGAAGCGCAATGATGTGAATGAGAACTCTTTCAGAGAACTTGTTCAACTTATTCAATGTTTGGAAGATGTTCCTGTAGAACAGGAATGGTTGACTGATACAACTGAAAAGTGGTGTCGCGATCGTGCAATCTATCAAGCACTGATGGAATCAATTCACATTGCTGATGGCAATGATGAGAAAAAAAATCGTGATGCAATCCCATCAATTCTTTCTGATGCACTATCAGTTAGTTTTGATAATCACATTGGTCATGATTACTTACAAGACTATGAATCACGATACGAAACCTATCATAGAAAGGAGGAAAAAATTGAGTTTGATATCGACTACTTTAATAAAATCACGAAAGGCGGGATCCCTAACAAAACTCTTAATATCGCTCTTGCTGGTACGGGTGTCGGGAAATCTTTATTCATGTGCCATGTGGCTAGCTCCGTCTTGCTCCAGGGGAGGAACGTTCTCTACATTACAATGGAAATGGCAGAAGAACGCATTGCTGAAAGAATTGATGCGAACCTCTTGAATGTTCCTATTCAGGATATTGATGAACTGCCGAAGAGTGTGTTTGAAAGTAAAATAACAAAACTTGCTGACAAAACTCAAGGTACTCTTATAATTAAAGAATATCCAACTGCAAGCGCACATAGTGGACATTTTAGATCACTCCTTAATGAACTTGCACTTAAGAAGTCATTTAGACCTGATATTATTTTCATTGATTACCTTAATATATGTGCTTCCGAAAGGTATCGCGGAAACAGCAATGTCAATTCATATTCATATATTAAAGCAATTGCTGAAGAACTTAGAGGATTGGCTGTTGAAGCAAACGTCCCTATCTTTTCTGCCACGCAGACCACTCGTTCTGGTTATGGTAGCTCTGATGTTGAGCTTACTGACACTTCTGAGTCCTTTGGTCTCCCTGCTACTGCTGATCTTATGTTTGCCCTTATTTCAACTGAAGAACTCGAATCCTTGGGACAGATACTTGTGAAGCAATTGAAGAATCGTTATAACGATGCCAACCTTTGTAAGAGGTTTGTAGTTGGTATTGATCGTGCCAAGATGCGTTTGTATGATTGTGAGCAGACTGCACAAGATGATATTCTTGACAATGGTAAGGAAGAGGAGTATAATGATGAGGAGAGAACTAAAAAATCATTTTCAGGATTTAAGTTTTGAACGGATACTACTCTGTATTTGATCCAACTGGTAAAAAGATTGCTGATTGCGGATCTATTAAAGATGCCGTTAATCTTCTTAGGACAAGAGGTGATGGTCACTATTACCAATTTAAACCAATCTATGAAACTGTTGAGGTCAAACTTTTAGAAAGACCCAAACTTCCAACTAAAGATATTGTCGTCAATATGGACGGTGGTGTTGGTGGTAGTTGGAAAGAGGTAGAATATATTGAAGTTCAAGGACAAAAATTACAAATACAACAATCCGAACAACCCAAATTAGACTTATGAGTAATGTAAACACTGACGCATATCTTGAGTTTGTAGATGCTGTCACATCTCAACCCAGTAAAGATGCCGATGCTTTTGAGTATCGTATTCAAGAACTTCGAGGAGAAGGATTTGAAACACAACGACTTCTTACTGCTGCTGTAGGAATGTCTGCTGAGGCAGGTGAATTTACTGAGATCGTTAAGAAGATTGTCTTCCAGGGCAAACCTGTCAACGTTGAAAATCTGTTTCATCTTAAACGTGAACTTGGAGATATCATGTGGTATGTTGCTCAGGCATGTATGGGACTTAATATTTCTCTTGATGATATCATTGAGATGAATGTTGATAAACTCAAGTCAAGATATCCTGGCGGTGAGTTTGATATTCACTACTCTGAAAACCGAGTTGAAGGAGATGTATGAGTAAAAAATCATTTAAGAATAAGCATAAGCAGCAATGGGAGTGGGAAGAAACTACTGAGACTAAAGCAGCAATTGCTGCTCTTCATGAAGGCATCCGTCAGCGTAAGTTAAAAGAGCAAGACGATAAACTAAACTATGAAACAGGAGGCAAATGAAACTACTCACACTAGAAGACTATCAAAAAGCAGGAGAAACGTTCTGGCCTAAGTATTGGTACGTTGCCAAAGAACTTGGTGAAGATGCTAAACCTGAAGATATTATCAAAGTAATGGAAGCAGTTGGTGGTGTGGCATTAAAACTTGCATTAGACGATAAAGAAGGTCCATTCGGATTTAATAAGAAAATTAATGAAGATGGAGCACAAATCGTAGAATCTCCAAAGAATGTACCACCTGGAACTGTAGCAATTAAAACTAATGGTCAGTGGGCAGCATATGAACTCTGATCAGACTAAAACCGAAGAGGTTAAAGTTCCTGAAGGTGCCGAACTCATAGATGAGGTGTTTTACGTGTGGAAGACTCGTTATGGTTTGTATTCGTCAATGACAAAGCAAGGTCGTCAGATGATGACTGGTGCTACTAAAGATGGTGTCACTCTTATGACACGTTGGCATCTTAAGTGTGAGCAAGATGGTACATTAGAACAATACACCAGAGTTGTTGGTGATGCATTTATTGGCGGAAAACTTTAATTTTTTTTTTCCTATTCTAAATACTTAAAATAGTATAACCTACAATGTCTGACTCTGAGGTATTACTTGCAATAAACTCTGCTTTGCAAGGAGTTCAAACTAAGGTTATAAAAGCAGGACCGAAAGTAGATAAAATACGTGTCATATCTTCTCAAAGAGCAGAGATACAGGATAAAATATCTAAGAGACTTAATCAGTTGAGGGTAAGATATGTCAATGAGATTGAAAAGAGTGAGTCTTCATTCCCCGTAACTAAGATTCCTTTGAAAAAGGGAGTTATCAAACTAATCTATAAGAAAGGTGCTGGTGGCGGTTCTGGTGCTGGAGCAGCACTGACTAAACTTGCAGAGTCTTCTCAAGCACTGTACGCTGCTCTTGTGTTTAATGTCCTTGGTCGTGAAATGTCTATCAAGGATGTAACCAAAGAAAACTTTACTAGGGCAGCGGGTTCTGCTATTACTGATGAAAAGTTTGACAGTATGGTAAATAATTTGCCAGACGACTGGATTAATTCTTCTATTGCTGGCGCAAATTCCTTGTATAGAATGTACAAAGGGAAAGGAAAGTTTACTTTTCATAGAGGTTCAAAGTTAGTTGATGCAGTTGAAAAGACATTTACTGCGATCAATAGGCAAGAAGGAGCATTTGGAAATTTAAATAAATGGAGTCCTGCTGACATCTATATGGTAGGTGGTGGGTTTAATGTTGGTGCGCTTCAAGCAGAAAAAACATTGAAAGGACTCAATGAAAAAATGTTTGAGTTCATTCAATCTAATCAATTGATTGGTGTTTCTCTTAAGAAGATAACTGGAACTGGTAGAATAAGTAAGAAGAACTTTCCTACCGATAAGAAATTGATGACTGCTTCTTATAGAGGAACCAGTACAAATCTTGATGCCATGGATGGATATATTCAATGGGGTTCTCAAACTACAGAGAAAATTCAGTTTAGAAGTTTTGGTGGTGAAGTATCTCTCACGGGATGGCAGGGGGAAATCAAAGGTGCATCTGCAAACCAGGGTAAGATATCATTAGGTCCTATTAACTTTATTTTAAATAGGCACGGTCTTTCAAAGTTGCCGACTTCATTGGTGTCTGCTCAACTTGCTAGAAATAATACTGATCAACATGCAAAAAATATTGCACAAATGATGATAACTTCTGGAATTGTAAAATCAAATCAACTAGATCAAACTGTTGAGATGATAAAACAAAGAAGTGATAAGTATAGGTATTCAAAGTATCTTGTAATGATACTGCTTACTACAATTTCAAACGCACCTGCTCAAATCAGAAATCAAGTTGTTCAAGATTTTTATCTTTATGCAAGTTCTCAGGCAACGTATTCTGCACCTTATATAAAACTAGAGTGATAAATAAAGTATAAGGACTTACAATATAAATGAAGAACTTTCTAAAATTCTTTACTGAAGCAAAAGCATCCGTTGCATCCGAAAGAGCCAAGAAAATGGGTCTTAAGACGGATGGGCATGGTGGTTGGTATAATGCGTCTGGAGAATTTGTTGCGAAAACTGAAGGTGGAGAATTAAAGTTTTATAATAAAGGTCAGAAACCTGGTAAGGATCAACCAGAGGATTCTGAAAAGAAAGCAAAAGCAGCAACAACTCCTCAGAAGACAACTGCATCTATATCACCTGAAGCAGGTGAAAGTGAGGAGAGTCAAAGTAACACAGTAACTGTTGTATTTGGTCGTTTCAATCCACCAACAACAGGTCATAAGAAATTGCTTGACACTGCATACGGAATATCTGCTGGGTCTGACTTTAAGGTATATCCTTCAAGGTCTCAGGATGCTAAAAAGAATCCTTTGGATCCTGATTCTAAGGTTAAATATATGAAAAAGATGTTCTCTAAGTATGAGGACAATATTATCAATGACGATAATATGAAAACTATTTTCAATGTTCTTCAGGGAGCATATGATGATGGATATGCTGAAGTTACTATTGTTGTTGGTGCAGATAGACTTGGTGAGTTTAAGAACCTTGCCAATAAGTATAACGGCGAACTATATGACTTTGAAAATATTAACGTAGTATCTGCCGGAGAAAGAGACGCAGATGCTGAAGGTGTAGAAGGAATGTCTGCTTCCAAATTACGTAAGGCAGCAACTGAAGATGACTTTGAAACTTTCCGTTCTGGAATTCCAAATACACTTGAAGATAAAGATGCAAAGGCATTATATGCTCTCATCAAAAAGCAAATGGGAACTTCTAAGAAGAAAGAAGTAGGAGAGTTGTGGCAGATTGCACCTAAACTTGATATGAAGAATCTGCGCGAAAACTATGTGTCAGATAGAATTTATTCTATTGGTGATATCATAGAGAACCTTAATACTGGTCTTATTGGTGAAGTTATTCGTAGAGGAACAAACCATCTTATTTGTTTGACTCAAGAGAGTTTGATGTTTAAGTCTTGGATCAAAGACGTAACCGAGTCTGCTTATACTGATGAATCTGGTGTTCCTGCAAGTCAGAGAGAAGTTGGAACAGATTCTCTTAGGAAATATGCAATGAGATTAACTCATACTACTACCATTCAAAATTTCATAAATAAATATAAGAAAAAGTCTAAGTAAAATACCATGATAACTAATGGACTCGGTATCTCTAAGAATCCTCTAAACGATATTTCAAAGGTATATCTTGAGAGTGTTGCTAAAACTCCTGAAGTTAATGAAATCAACGAAGGAATTCGCGATAAGGACTCGGAAAAGGGAACTGATGAGCGTAAAGCACGTCTTGAGAAAAAGCGTGGGATGAAGGTGGACGATCATCCTGAATATAAAAAAGGTGTAGAAGCGCCTGCAGAGAAACTTAAGACTGACCGTGATGGTTATCGTGTCCCTAAGAAGGATGCAGATGCTGCTAGAGAAAGACTGCTTGCAAAAGCAAGAGCAAAGAGAGCAAAAATGAGTGAAAGTCTTGACTCAGTGGGTCAAGAAGATGCTGATATTGATAACGACGGAGATACCGATAAGACTGATAAGTATCTTCATAATAGAAGAAAGGCAATCAGTAAGGCGATTAAAAAGAAGAAAGGTATTAAGGAAGGTCATTGTGAAGAAAAAGGAGTCGAGTGCTCCGACGTAGAGAAGAAGAAAGACTCCAAGAAGAGTATGAAAGAACATGTCTCATGGAGACAAGACCTCATTGAGGTTATGGATGATATTGAGGACCAGAAGGAAGTTAAGGAAAAGAAAGTTAATAATAAAATTAAAATCAATCCAAAACTTGGTGAAGCAGTTGAAGAAATTGGTGGTACACTGATTGAAATGATTGAAGTTGATGAGATGGATGTTCTCATTGAGAGCATTTATGAAGAACTGATTGAAGAAGGTTACTCTGAAGATGATGTTGAGGAAGCAATTGAATTTGCTCTGACTGAAGAACTCAGTGAAGCATCCGACAAGTATTATGATTCTGCAGTGAAGGCATCTAAAAAAGCAGATGCTAAGATTAAGAGAGCAGAGATGGTTAAGAAAGCAAAGGGTCGTTTGAGATTCCTTGGCAGAAAAGTAAAAGAGAAGGTCGGTTCTGTAAAGAAAAAGGCAGGAATCGCATCGGCACAAGCACAAGTCGCTGCTTATAACAAAGCAAGAGAAACTGCACAAACTGCAGGCGATAAGGCAAGAAGAGCAAAGAAAAATGTAGAGGATGCGCCTAAGAAAGCAAAGAAAGGTGTGAAAGGTTTACTTAAGAGAGCAGCACAGAAAGTTGTTGACCGTATGAGTGAAGAAAAAGAACCAGAAGGTGAGATGATTAATGAAAAACCAGGCGATGGATACCTGGGTCTTTCTGAAGAAGCATCAGATGCTATGAAGGATCGCCGCATGGAACGCGGTGGTGTTGATGGTAATAATCGTTACAAGAGTGCTACTAAAAATGTTGCTAAGAGTGGTGGAAAAAAGAGACCCTATGATGGTATGTCGGCACTTGAGAAAGTAAAGGCAAGCATCCGTGCCAAGCATGGTCAGGGTGCTATTATGGATACCAAGAAGAAGTAATGCCTGCAGTATCACAAAAGCAGCAAAAGTTCTTTGGAATAGTTCGTGCCATCCAAAAAGGTGAGATGGCACCGACTACTCCTGAGACTGCAAAGGCAGCTGCTGATATGAAGAAGAGTGATGTAAAAGATTTTGCATCGACTAAGCATAAGAAACTTCCTGAGAAAGTAGTAGCAAAAGAAGAATCAAATCCTCGTATTCCTAGAAAGAAAGGGCAACCAGCAAATTCAAAGAAGCATTCTGATCTTTATACGGATGAAAATCCAAAGGGGACGATTCATGGACTTGGGTTCAAAGACGTTGCAACCGCTGAAGCATCTGTTTCTAAAATTCGCAATTCGTCAAGATCTCATGCTCACAAAATCCAGGCAGCAGTTGCTATGGAACAGAGAGCAAGAGAAATGGGCAAGACTTCAGAAGCAGCAGTTTATAGAAAATACATTAATACAATGAAGAAGAAAACTGCAAAGAAAAACAAAAAAACATTAAAAGAGTTTTTGGAGTCTATATAGAGTAGATATGCCTTAAGATCATGCTTGCATTTTTACTCCCATTAGCATCAAAAATTATTAAAGATGCCGTATCAAATATTCCTGAGAATGAAGAACTTGGTGAGAAGATGGTTGAGATCTGTCTTGTTATTCTTGCTAAAGCAGTTAAGTTGACCAAGACTGATATGGACGATCAACTTTTAGAGGTTGTTACAAAAGCAATTGCTTCCCGTGAGGGTGAGTAATTTTATAAATATTAATTAGCAAATAAATTAAACAAGAGAGAGAAACATGGCACTCTGGGGAAATAACGATGCCGTTGGTTCTGGTGGTACAGTATCATTGAACTATGCCACTGGTGCTGTTACTGGTACTGGTACAACTTTTGGTCAAACTGGCGCAGCAAAAGAAGGTGATGTAATCCGATTTGGTGATCGTAGTGGCACTTATATCGGTGATGCTGTTATTGTTAGTATTGCAGGTACACAAGCACTCACCATTGGTTCGACTGCTGGACTGAGTGGAGTAAGTATTGCTGGAACAACTTTTAATATCAGTGAACTTCCTAAGTATACTATTGGCGATTCCAAGTATAGTGAAGCATCATACGGAACAGATGATTCTTTCGTGTATGGAGTTGCAGATGCTGGAATGACTGCAACTGAGGGTACTTCATATCACCTTACCCATGAAGGATGGGTTGGTGTTACCACATATAACGACAACGCAGGTAACTTGAGAGTTAAATCTGAAGTTCTTGTTGCAATGTCTGGTATAACAACTGGCAACTCTCCTGTATATGGTAATCCTCCTGCTTAATATTAGATGTTTTTTACTGAGTTGAATGAGGATAACTTCCTTTTATTTGCGATTAAAAATTATGAAAATCCTCAAGCCGTAACAAAAGAAGATTTTGATAAGGACTTAAATCATTTTAAGTATATTAAAAGATTGTTGAAACGATATAAGAATACTGGGGAACTTAAAGTTCCCCTTCTTATCAATCATTTTATTATTCTTTATAATATTTTTGGGGAAGCGGCAACTCCGATGTTATTCTTTAAAATTGAGAAAGAGTTGTGGTCTATCATAAAAACTTTTATGTTGTTTTTAAATCGTATTCCTGAATATCCGAAGTGTTATATACACGATATTCATGTTGATCTTGATTGTTTAAAAGAATTGCAGAAGATTTACAATGAAAGAAAGGATTCTCAATAAAATTTTAAATATTGTCAGGGAATCTTTGTATGAAGATGCTCCCGTAAACAACGTTGGCGACGGAAAAATCGCTGGTACTGTAGAAGCAGGTGACGATCCTCCAGTTAGAAAAAAGAAAAAGAGAATTCCAACACCTGTAGGAAGATACGGTACACGTAGAACCTGGTTACAAAATGGCAGATCAAATTAAGGTTGCGGTATTAGAAGAACGACTTGAAAACTTTGAGATGTTTGTCTCTAAATTAGACTCTGCTATTGAAAAAATTGCAGAGGTAAATAATAATGTGTCGCGCATGTTGGCGGTTCATGAAGAAAGAATATCGAAGCAAGAGGAAATCGACTCGGTGTTGTTTGATAAAATCGACAAACTCCGTGATAAAATGGACAGCGATCATGACAACGTTACTAAACGATTATCAATACTGGAACGGAAATTTTGGGTTGCTATTGGAACACTGGGAGCAATCGTAGTATTATCCAGTCCTCAGTCAATCAAACTCATTAAACCCTTGTTATCTTCCGCAAATAGTGTTATGATTACACCAGCGGTGACTTTTGTGAATGGATCACGTTGATTCTAAATTTATTAGTCTGCTTTCTAATCGTTTAAGTAAGTTTAAGAGAGTAAAAGCGGGTCTTTATAACTTTCGCTGCCCACTTTGTGGTGACTCAAAGAAGAATAAGAATAAAACACGGGGATATATTTACCAAGTAAAGAATAATACTAACTTCAAGTGCCATAACTGCGGAGCATCTTTGTCATTCAACAACTTCTTGAAGGATATTGATCCAGGACTTCATAAGCAATATACGCTAGAAAAGTTTAAGGAAGGGCACTCTGGCAAAAACTTTACGGTTGAGGAACCAAAGTTTGTCTTTCAACCACCTAAGTTTAAAGACAAGGTAAAACTTCCAAAGTGCTCTGAAGATCCCCGTCCAGATGGGTATTTGACTTCTAGGAAACTTGATCCGGATAAGTTTTACTTTGCTGAAAAGTTTAAAAAGTATGTAAATTCAAAGAAAAAAGTCTTTGAAAGTATAAAATACGACGAACCAAGGATTATTATTCCTTTATATTACAAGGAATCCTTGATTGGGATTCAAGGCAGATCTCTGGATTTTGAAAATCCTAACTCTGTTAAATATATCACCGTGATGTTTAATAATGATGCTCCAAAAATCTATGGACTGGATAACATCAGAACAGATGCTCCAGTCTATGTTACAGAAGGACCGTTTGACAGCACGTTCATTCGCAACGCGATTGCTATGTGTGGAGCTGACGCTGATGTTAGTCGTTGGGGGATTAACAATCCTGTTTGGATCTATGATAACGAACCGAGAAATCGAGAAATTGTCAACCGAATATCCAAAACAATCGACTCTGGTCAGTCGCTAGTCATCTGGCCGTCTAATATTAATGAAAAAGACATAAATGATATGGTGATATCTGGATTTGACGTTCAGTCTGTGATAGAATCTAATACTTACTCTGGTCTGCAAGCAAAACTTAAATTTAATTCTTGGAAGAAAATATGAGCAACGGTACGAAAGTTAAAAAGCGTGATGGTCGAATTGAACCTCTAGACCTAGATAAGATGCATTTGATGGTTGATGAGGCAACCAAGGGTCTTGCGGGGGTATCTGCGAGTCAAGTTGAAATGAAGTCTGGTATCCAGTTTTATGACGGCATTACAACTGAAGAAATTCAAGAGATTCTGATTCGTGCTGCTAGCGATCTTATTGATTTGGAACATCCAAACTATCAATTTGTTGCAGCACGTCTTTTGTTGTTTTCTGTTCGTAAACAACTCTATGGAAAGACGCCTGAATTGCCGCCACTTGAGCAGCACATATATCAATGTGTAAATCGTGAAGTTTATGACAGTTCTATCTTTGTTAAGTATTCATTAGAGGAAGTCTCTAAGGCAAACTCTTGGATTGATCATGACCGAGATTATCTGTTTACTTATGCTGGTCTTCGTCAGGTAGTTGATAAGTATTTGGTTCAGGATCGCAGTACAGGTGGAGTGTATGAGACTCCACAGTTCATGTATATGATGATTGCTCTGACTATTTTTGCAGAGTATCCAAAAGAAAAAAGGATGTCCTATGTCAAACGATACTACGACGCAATCTCCAAACACAAAATCAACATCCCAACGCCAATCATGGCAGGGGTGCGAACCCCAATGCGTCAGTTTGCGAGTTGTGTTCTCGTTGATGTTGATGACACCCTCGATTCTATCTTTAGCAGTGACATGGCTATTGGTAAATATGTTGCACAACGTGCAGGAATCGGCATCAACGCAGGTA
>Ga0181407_1000345_pt1 | contig 15691 bp, 18 predicted proteins | sample 30SPOviralmetaG_FD_130136 | JGI IMG/M metagenome (GOLD analysis project Ga0181407, IMG submission 130136) | Marine viral communities from the oligotrophic San Pedro Time Series (SPOT) site, San Pedro Channel, CA, USA - 30 SPOT_SRF_2012-01-26 | ecosystem: Environmental > Aquatic > Marine > Strait...
AAGACTTACACCAAAGCGGATCTCCGTAGAATCAAAGCGAATGCAAAGAAGATACTTCGCAAAGATGCTCCGGCAAGAGAAGCCTGGATTAAGGAACGTGAAGCAAGTGACCAACAAGCAGTACAAACTTTCGACTTCCTCAGTGATGGAGAGAGTGATGACTACAAAATGTTCATGCAGGTAAAGCAAAGCCCGCTTTATAAACCATTAGTTGACCACCTACCCAACAGCAACTTTGCACTTGGGCTTATGGTGGAAGGATTAAAAGCAGTTAAAGCGAAACAAGCAAATGCAAGTCAACCAAAGAAATTGAAGAAACCAACTGCGCCTGTCGCAAGCACAGAAGCAGGTGCAAGTAAGCCAAGATCCGAGGGAAGTAAACATAAGAAAGCTGTACAAGCGGCTCATGCCAAGTTTGAGAAATCTGGCAATATAGCAGACTACCAAAATTACATAAAACTAAAGCGATCAATCGCATAAATTTAAAACAAAATTAGGAGGATATAAAAAATGGCTAAGAGTACGACCTACAATTCGAGTGGTAATCGTGAAGATTTAACTGATATTATTTCAGTTCTAGAACCAGAAGCGACACCGTTCGTTTCATTAATGAAAAAAGGAAAAGCAACCGGGACATTCTTTGAATACCAAGTTGATAAATTAAATTCACCTGATTTTTCAGGAGTTTCCGAAGGCGAAGATGTTGGAAACTTTAAGAATCAATCTGCTGACCGCGCTCGCATTGGATCATACGTGCAAAAATTCCGTGATACATTCATGGTGTCGGACTTGCAAGAGATGGTTGACACTGCTGGTGTCGCATCAGAATTTGCAAATGCTGAGTCTAAAGCAGTACGCAATGTAAAACGTTCAATTGAATCTGCATTCTGTTCTGCACAAGATCGTCAAGCAGACGCTGGAGCAGGCGCACCTTACAAAACACGAGGCATGTTAAAATGGCTTGGAGTGGGTGGACAACCTTCTGACGTTCCTACATTCGCACAGAATGTTGCTAATGACACAACAGGCACACAAACCGAAGCTACTTTCAATAGTGTTCTTCAAGAACTCTATCAAGCTAACGGAATGCCTGGTGGACAGTTGACCTTACTTGCAGGCCCAAGCCTCAAGCAAGAAATCTCAAACTTCTCCCGTCAGCTTGCAGCTACCAACGGAACTTACGTTGTTAACCAAGATGCTGATTCTAAGAAGATAACTCTCTCAGTTTCGGTATATGAAGGTGACTTCGGATTGTGCAACATTGTGCCTTCTTTGTTCATAAATAGAACAAGCGGAAGTGACACAGTTGACGCAGACGCAGGACTCTTAATTGATCCTGAGTATGTATCCATGATGTCCTTAAAAGCTGAGTCTGTAACAGAGCTTGAGAACCAAGGTGGCGGTAGGCGCGGTTTTGTAGATGTCGTAGCTGGCCTCGCATGCCTCTCGCCTATTGCACATGGGTATTTCAACTAATTAGTTGCACAATAACACTTAAAATAAGGAGATTTAAGAAATGGCTAATACAGCAGTAACATTACCAAGCGCTCGCAAGAGCGTATTATCAAACCAAGAACGCGCTCAAGGGTTTACCCATAAGTTCAAAGTTCTGTTCACCGACGTTGATGAAGGAGGAGGATCAAGTGATACAGTAACTGTAACTCTTGGTGACACACCTACAGACTTCGTTATCTCAAAAGCTATGGTTAATGTAACCACCGCCTTTGCTGGAACAGGAGCATTCGCAATTGAAGTTGGTACGGACGGAGATCCAAACAACTTCATTACTAGCACAAGTGTTGCTAGTGCTGGCCCAATCATTAGTGAGGTTGGAGCAAGCGTTAAAACATTAGCAGGTAGCTTTGCCGCTGCTTCTGATGTGTTGAGCGCAGTGTTCACTAACTCGTCATCCGGATCACCATCTGCTCTTACAGCAGGTGAGCTAGACATCTATCTAGCTATGCATTCCGCAAACGACGTAGGATAAGAAACGTTTAGGATTTGGGGAGTGATCTGCAATGCGGGTCACTCCCTTTTCCACATCAATTTATTATGGCAGAAATATTCATACCTAAATGGGGCAAGGCACAAGGCAATGGTTCACAGTTTATGAAGAACCTAGAGAAGCACTTACGTTACGAAGTAGACTTGGAAAAGTACGAAGCAAAGAAACGTGAGATTGAGTGTGGCAAGGAGAATGGTGAAGGTGGACAAGTCGAGGGACTTGGACAATTAAAAGGCACTATACCTGCAAGAGAATATTTCCGCTGGCATCAAGACAAACAGGGCTGTTGGGGCGATAAAGCGTTTACGAATGAATTTTTTCGGGACAATCCTCATCTTAAAGCCAAATCATTTACAAAGAAGACCTTCGTAGCAGGAGGTTTCACTAAGCCCAGCTTCGCATGAGGAAGATAGCAGTAAGCACAATGGTCACCAACCTGGTAAGTATGGTTGGCGTGGATTCATTCCTTACTGCTGAATCAACTGCTGCTGTACGTAGCTTCAATCGCTTTGGCAAGTTGGCATGGGATCGCACTGCATGGCCATTTAATTCAGTCATTGAACAAATCATACCAGACCTTCGAGTACGAAGCGTACAAGTAGGTAGTGGTGGAGCAAGCTATACATCTGCACCAACTGTTGCTTTTAGTGGTGGAGGAGGAAACTCAGCAGCAGCCACTGCAACTATTAATGCAGATGGAGAAGTAAACGGAATCGCAGTGACCAATAATGGCACTGCATTCACAGGAGTACCAACAGTTAGTTTTAGTGGTGGTGGTGGAAGTGGAGCAACTGCAACTGCAAGTATGCTTACTTACATTGATTTTGGCACAACTATTAGCGAGATATTCCGAGTCACTACTAATGACCCTTATGGTACAGCAAGTACATCAGAATTAGCATTTAGAAACATCCAGGATGCAAGCGGTAGCTCGGAATATGGAGAAGCAATTCTACCTGACCAAGCAAGCAACGCACCTGTATGGGTACATTACCGGGCAGGCTTTCCAGAATATGCAAGTGACTCAAGTGTATTCCCCTATGTATTTAGCGAATATGCAATCGTGGGGGCGTATGGGGATTGGTTACAGGCAGACGGCCAAACCGATAAGGCGCAAGTAATCTATCAACAAGCAGAAGCAATTTTACAAAGTGAGTTGGACAAACTTGAAAGACAGGAAGGTCAGACTCAACCAATACAATTTATTACGTACGGAACTACAGCAGCAACGTCTGCATAACGAAAAAACATTATGGCATCTACATCAGAATACAGAGGACTTGGACTAAACGGAGGAGTTTATATTAACACAACAGATGTAACGACAGGTAAATTCTTTGCGATCCAAGCAACAGAGGATAGTGTCCTTGCAGCACAAGCAAGTAACATAGTTAACCTAGATGACATTTGTCATGGTCAGGACGCAACTACTCTTACTGCTGGCACAGTCTTATACGGAAACTTTACTAGCATTGACTTACAAAGTGGTGCAGTAATTGCCTACAATATTTAATGGGATACGCCTCCATAGCGATTGGACTTGGACTAGGTGGAGGTAAGTCTGCGACTAGTAATGGCAGGTCAAATGTTGCCAAAGAAACCTTCACCACTGCGACATTATCTGCAACTGACTCAAATGGTCAGACAGTAAATAATACTTATACGCTAACAGTCCGTCCTAGTGTGGCAATAGCGGCGGGAGGTAACATAAGTATAGTTGGACTAACAGGTTCGACAACAAGCGATAATGGATCGCTCACAGTTGCCGGAGCGAACGCCGCAGTATTTGGCTCAAGTGGAGCATGGACACAGTCGAGTGGAACTTTAGTTTTAACTGTTGCTGGCGGTCAAAGCATACCCACAGGGTCAGACACAGTTATTACTTTTGTCATTGCGAATCCAAATTCTGTAACAGGTGGGGTTTCAAGTGTTACGCTAACTTCAAGCGGATTTTCTGCATCAAACTTAACAGGTACATTCTTAGGCACAATTGCCTCATTTAATATTACAACAACAAACAACGATGCTACTATTAAAGCATCCACGCCAGCGACCTATACGATAGAGCAAGGAAGTGATACCTTTGATATATATGTATATGATGGATCAGCTTGGTACATAACAAACAACGACTAATGAGTACTTTAAGTAATTGCACATCTTCAACTCGTCCAGCATCACCAGCAACAGGTGACACGCTATTTGAGACAGACACAAAAAAGATAATAGTTTGGAATGGCTCGAATTGGTATGTCTATAACTACGATGACACCACTGCTTTTAGTAATACCCTGTCGCTTAGTTTCGATGGGGGCGATGATTTAGAAACTACTTATAATGCTTCAACTAGCACATTCAGTATGAGTGTTTGGATCAAGGCATCATCAGGTACAAACATGTCATTTGGTGCTACTAGTGGTAATAATTCAGTAGGTTTTAAAGGTGCATCAATGATTTCGGCTGCCACGGCAGGGAGTGGTTTTCTTATAGCATGGAAAGGTTATACTACAGGACACGCACCAGCCGGACTAGGTGGAACAAATGCAGCTTTAGATATATTAGATGATGAATGGCATCACTTGGCTTATACGATAAACGGAACATCCATTAAACTTTACAAAGACGGAGGAGATGCCGCTATTAATTCAAGTAATCCATCGAATACTCAAGGTTCTCCATTCGGTTCATTAACCGCAAGTACAGCTTTAAGTGCCGCTGGGTTTGATTCAATTTACCCTTACACGATTGGAAGTTTACTAAACGGCTACTTTTTTACAGGTAAAATGGATGAATTAGCTATTTTTGAGAGTGAACTTTCAGGGTCAGATGTTTCAGATATTTATAACTCAGGCGTACCTACCGATGTTGGGGCACAGGGATTGAACCTTTCCCCTATTGCTTACTTTAGAATGGGTGACGGAGCAAGTGACACAGATAGTTCAGGAAGTGCGGCATCAAATGGTCAGTCAGTAGGTACAGTTACTTCATTAGTTGGTGGTTACACTGCTACGCAAAGCACAACCTCTAAAAAACCTACCTATTCAAACGATGTCCCAAGCTAATTTAATACTATGAAATATATTTTATACAGTACCGAGACGGCATGGAATGCGAGTAACACAGCGATGAATACTTTGTTTGGTTTGCCCGATGGCAACGGAAACGAAAGGTATGCCGAAATTAAACAAGTTACTAACGAGGATAATGCTAACTATGGAAAGTATATTTTTCCTGTCACCACTGAAGGTAGCTTCATCACAGTCGATAAATTTAATGTTAGTGAAATGGTTGAATTTGATCCCACCTGGTCACCACCTGACCCTGAGTAATGACAGAGGAAAAAGATGCAATAGGCGAGAACTCAGTTGTGAAGGCGAATGTCGCTTTCATGTTGAAAACTATCAGTGCGGTGGCTCTTGCGGTGTACTCCTTTGTTACAATCAAATCAGACATTGATGACTTGAGAAATGAAAATGTCCGCATTCATCACGAGGTCGATATGAACAGCGAGTTCAGAGTCAAATGGCCAAGGGGTGAGTTGGGTGCATTACCTGACGATGCCGAGCAGAATATGCGACTTTTGTTTTTAGAAAAACAGGCAAACAAGCAAGAAGAACTATTAGAGCAGTTAAGGTACGGAGGAGCGAGGTGACATGGAAATTACACATTACATGTTCGCTGGTCTTGGCGTTGCACTATCCATCCTCGCATTTTTTATTAAGCGTAACAAGTGGGAGATCGATGATATGAAAGATCGACTCCGACAATTAGAGATACAAAATGCCGGGCAGATTAAGGACATTAATCACCTCGATAAATTATCTGAGGACAGGCGTGAGGACATAAAAAAGTTATTCGAGAAGATGGAGGCTAAATGAAATGTTTGAACTCCTTACATTATTTCTTACGGGTGGTGGTTCTGCGGCAATGGGTAGTATTCTTAAAGGCGTGTTTGGTGCGATTACGGATGCTCGTTCGCAGAAGCATGAAATGGAAATGGCGAGGGAATGTAGGAATAATGAATTCGCTATGCAATTTCAAGCATCACTCAACGATGGTGCTGGTGGAGCTTTTACTCGTGGGACTAGGCGTATGCTGGCTCTTATTGGGATGTTCACACTCTCGTTCATCACCTGTATCACCACCATCTACCCAAGTGTTCCACTCATCAGTACAACAAACATTACAGGTGAAGGAAAAAAAGAGTTTCTATTCGGACTCCTCAGTTTTCCAGCAGAGCAAGCCCCTCTGGTTGTTACAACAGGACATATTGCACTTTTCGAGGCAACCGTAGTGTTACCTTTAATTATTGGATTTTACTTTACACCAGGAGGGCGTAGATGATGGTTGATCGAGTTTCAGTTTTAGGAATGTCAGGTACAGCAGCAACCTTTGGATTGTCAACAATTGATACATTCCTTGGTATTGCAGTTGGTGCAGTGACCTTAGTCTACATGTGCATAAAACTTTACCAAGAGATAAAGAAGAAGTAATGAGTAGGTATCGCACATATGGTAGATTAGATGATCAGTATCGATCTGAAGGAGATACTGCATTCTTGCGAATGAATGCAAGACTACGCCCATCTCAACTGCAACCTGGCGAGGTACAACTATCTCAAAATGGGAGAATGGGAAAGGATGGAACATGGCAACCAAGAAAAGGTCTACTTACTTTATCGGGAGCAATTACCATAAGTGCAGATGCTATTCGTCTACCTTTTGCTATATCTGCCGCACAGAGAGATTCCAATGTGGTGACGATTACTTTATCTGAGACTCCAAATTCTGCATTCGTACCAGGCAATACAATTTTTATAGAAGGATTAACAGGATTCTTGACTGATCCTAATGGAGCAAAAACATTAGCATCTGTTTCATTTGTTAATAAACAGCTAACTTTTGCACAAACTGCTAGTAATGAATCCTTTAACACGTCGGCTACATCACTTGCATTTCCCGCATCATCTGCGGTGACTGAATTAAACTTCACACTTAATGATGATGGTGCAAATGAAGTATATGGATCTGGTGTATTTTCTGATCCAAACTCAGATAATACAGATGACTATATATTCACTGCTACCAATAATATCTGCGACATTTTAAGACTTCGTGATCGTGTAAAATATAAAGTTAAATATCCAGGTAGTAACACAATATCGGGTAGATGCAGTTTATTACAGGCATTTAATAAAGTCTTTATATTCCGTGGTGATAAAACAAGTTTTGAGTCAACTCCTATACTCACATCAAAGTCAATAAGTTCAGCAAGTAGGAGTGGCACAACAATAACTGTTAACTGCACAGGACATGGAAGATCCGTGGGTGAATTTGTAACGCTTGTTGGATTAGGAAATTATACTACAAATCCAAATGGTGTATATAAAGTAATCACTGCACCAAGCGCTAATCAATTTACAGTTACATCTACAGACTCAGGGAGTGAGACATTTAATGTTAGTGGTGCAACTGCTCAATACTTTAGTGATTTTACTTTAGTTCAGTCAGGTAATTACACAGTGCCAAGTTATATAATAGATACTGCTATTGAAGCATCTAATGGACAGGTCACTGTAACAGAGACTTCTCATGGATTAAACCAAGGGGAGGACTTAGAGATAATTAAAGCAGATAGTCCCCTTAATTTATTTGCTCAACAGTCTGTTAAAGTTGCAGAGGTAACAGATTCAAACACATTTAAGTTTAACTTAGATGTTGAGAATGTATCGCTTGGTCAGAATGTAAACTTGGTACTATCAAAACCACAGGCAATAAGTTACTTCGTACATCAACCAGCGACCTCATTTGCAGTTTTAAATCAAAGGCGTTTATGGATGCCATACTTTTATGACTCTGCTGGCACGCCACAAAAAAGATCAAACAACGATGAATTGATTGCATCTGATATTTTAGACTCAGATACATTTGATGCAATTGGTGGTGCATTAAAAATAACAGGTGGTTCTTCTGATTTTATTGTTGGACTTGAACCTTTTACGGAAGATAAACTAGTCGTATTTGCTAGACGATCAATTCATCAAATTGATGGAGTGTCAGGTAGTTTAGCAGATGTGCGTGTCAATGTAGTAACTCCTGACATTGGATGTTCAGCAAGGAGTTCAGTTGTACAAATTGCTAACAAGATATTCTTTTTATCTGACCAAGGTGTATTTGGTCTAGAATATTTAGATGCATATAATCTTAGAGGTTTAGAAGTTCCTCTATCTGAAGCGATTCAACCTTATGTTGATCGGATTAATCAAGACTATGTAGATCAATCAGTTGGTGCATATTTTGATAATCGCTATTATCTTGCAGTCCCACTAGATGGTTCGACTGAAAATAATTTTATACTTGTCTATAATTTAATTAATGGTGGTTGGGAGTCAATTGACTCTGTAAATTCAACAGGGTTTAATGTTCGTGATATGCTTGTTGCCCGTGAGGGTAGCGAGAATGCACTATATATAACCACTTCTCAAGGTGGTGTACATAGGATTGAAGGATCTGACTCTGGCGACCAGATAAGTGTACAAGCGGGTGTATCAATACCTGAGACGATTGCAATAAGTTCTATACTTACTACTCGTGAGTACGATATGGAAACTATAGACAGGAAGATGTTTGCCCGTGGCGAGCTACATTTAAAATCAGATACAGACTCAACTTCTGACGCATCTATATCTTTTACATCATCCGATCCGGATGCCACGAGAACAGGTGCATCTATATCTGGTTCATTTGGTTCTGTGCTTGCACAAAGTGAGGATGCATCACTTAGAACATCCGTCCGGCTTCGTGGGTTTGGATGCTCTGCAACCATTACACCATCACAGGGTAGGCCATTTGTAAGAGCAGTCAAAATTGATGCTCGATTGGCAGACAGATCACAAACTTCAACAACATAAATTATGGCAATTTTATCAAAAGGAAATACTTACTCAAGCGGTGACTCAGTAACTGCGGCAAACTTAAACTCGCTAGTGGATTCAGCAACCTTTGTCAGTGGATCAAATGCAACAACTGATAACACTTCATTAGAAGTACATTCAGGTGGTTATCTTCAAGTAAAGGACGATGGAATAACAAACGGAAAGATCGCCACAGGTGCAGTGAATGCAGACTCAATAGCCGCAGATGCAGTTATCACTGCAAAGATTGCAGATTCAACAGGAGATTCAGATGGAGTAACTACAGCAAAGATTGCGGGCAATGCAATTACATCCGCTAAAATAAGCGACACTGATGCACAATTCTTAGTCGATGATACTTCTGCTCAAAAGAAAGTGGTAGTAAATGAAGCTGGCGCAGATGTAGATTTCCGAGTAGAAGGAGACACAGATCAAAACCTTCTCGTATGTGACGCAACAAATGACAGGGTAGTCATAGGTGCGACTGCACCAACAGAGTCTTCTAAGTTTGCTGTGGTAGGAAGTTCCACGGGTGGAGTAGTTGCTTCAATCGAAAATGCGGAAACTACAGGCACATCTGTTTTAGTTGTTAAAGGGCCAGACCCAATTACTTCATATCAAGATACAACTGCTTCCACAGGAAAGACTTTCAATATCGGAGTTCATAATAATTCTATTTACATTGATTTAATATCAGGAAGTAGTGCAACTCGTTTATTTCAGTTGTCAGACGCAGGTCAGTTGCAACTCAAGACAGGTATGACCATAGCGTACAATTTATAATGGGAAACCTAAAAACAGAAATGCTAACCAAGCTGGAGGGCTTTGCTCCCTACCAGCAAATCGTTGCATTGTACGAGGACAAGTCAAAGTTCTTTAGCGAACTTCACAACTACATGATTGGTGGAATGGTATGCTCAAACCCATCGTACTTTATGATGGTCAAAGCAGTTGACGGATCAAAGGATGCAACAGGTCAATGGTTCTGTAAAAATCCTGACACCTGGTATATCCGATGGGTTGCCGGAAAGGGGTGCATCAAAGAAATGATGGAACAATTAGCACCATTACCATTTTTAAAATTTAGACGAATTACTCCAAACGGAGAGACTAGTATCCGAACGTATTCATGGGAAAAAATGTATAAGAAAGTAAGTTATGAAAAGTGATCCTTTAAAAGAAGCAGCAGAAAAGTTAAACACACAAGCACCCGAAGGTGAGCAACTCGCCTTCATTAACCCAATGGAAGCATTGTTGCTCAAGGAGATGGGAGGTAGTGGAAAACCTGCTGCTGGTGGAGTTCCTTCGTATAAAAAGGGAGATGTAAGTCCACCACCAGAACGCAATTATGGCCAAGAAACAAGGGATACACTCCAAGCTCAGGTCGATCTAGCACCACAACTATTTGCATCAGAAGCAAAGTACCGTCCACAGTATGCTGATTTAGAAAAGAGAATGATGCTCGAACAGATGGGAGTAGATCCATCAAAAGGATTACTTCAAGCATATGAGGAAGACTTTGCTCCTTCAATGGTTCGCCAAAAAGAGGCAACTGTAAAAGGTGACATAGACATGCTCAAAGAGTATGGTTCTCAGTTACTACAAGCACAGCGTGATGCCGATCCACTTGCAGACTCACTTCGACAAGGAATTATGGATAGTGCCGCAGAGGACTTAGCCGCTGGTATGGGATTAACAGAAACTGAGCAACGTGACTTAGACCAACAAATCCTAGCAGGTGCAGCAGATCGTGGAATGGAAGGGCAAGGTTCTACATTTGGAGATATGATTAGCCAACGCTTATCTGCTAACCGAGGAATTAAACAACAACGATTAGCAAATGCTGCAAATGCATTTAAGCTCGCACCAACAGATGCATTATTCGCACTAACAGGTAGGGCATCAACTACACCTGGACAAGCAATGGCACAATTTGGCTCAAGTAATTTCGCACTAAATTCAAGCCCAGGAATATTTAATCCAGAAAGTAATTACGCAGGCAATATAGCTACTCAAAACTACCAAGGAGTAATGGATGCTAATACAGCAACTGCTTCCAATAGAGCAGGCATGGTGCAAGGTTTATTTGAAGGACTTGGAAGCGTGGGTAGTGGATATTTTAGTGGCAGAAATAAATAACGAGGATAAACATTATGGCAAGACAACCTTTTTACGGACGAGGCCCAGGCCCAGCAATAGCACGGATGGACATGAATGCGGCAACCGCCCCTGGACGGGCGTATGGCCAAATGTTTGCCAATATGGGCAAGCAGATTGGTGATACCATACAACAGTATCAACTCAATAAACAAAAGCGTGATAAAGCAGAAGCTGCGTTTCAGGGTGATATGAGGAGAATAATGAAAGATGACCCTAATCAACTTGCATCTATGCAGGATGATCCTGTAATTGGGCCTACTCTAAAAAGAATAGAGGAGGGAAAGGGAACGCAAAAAGACTTTGATGCATACAATGCCTTCAGAGCAGCAGATAAAGAAGCATTAATTGAAAAGATGAAGTTAGATACTTTGCGAACTCAGCAAGGTATGCTTGAGGTGCAAGCAGACCTTGAGAAAAAATTATCTAATCCAAAGGTTAAAAAAGCAATTGCTGAAGCAGATACTGCTGAAGATGTAAGTATGTATGCCAAAAGTATTGCTAGTGCTGACTATGCAAAGAAAGTTGCAGATACAGGTTTAACTAGAGCGCAGACTGTTTACTATGACGCTAAGTCAAAAGCAGAAAAAAATAGCGAAACATATAAGCCTGGGCAAAGGGTTGATATTGAAGGACAGTCAGGCAATAAGGTTAGTTTTGTTTGGACAGGAAATAGTTTACAACCATTGAATGATACCATTAGTAAAAAGGTAATTGAAGAAGCAATGATTGAAGGATTAGATCAAGCTTCTTTAATGGCATACCTTGATAAGAACTATGACTATGATGAAGACACAGAGTCATACGACTTTAAAGGCAAAAGTAACGCAATTGGTTATGGTGGCGGAGAAAAGAATCCAATGATGGAACAAGCAATTACTTTACTTGGTTTACGTGGTCAAATAAAACCAAGTGAAGATGATACACCAGCACAAGCACAAACAGAATCTGCTAAGCCTGCAAAAATGGACAAGAAGCAACTTGCACAAGAAGCACTTGATGACCCAAATGCTACCGAGCAAGAAAAGCAAAAGGCTAGGGAAATATTAGGACAGTAAGACATGTCTAAATATAGTGCATTATTTGAAAGCAATTCATCTGATTTAGTGCAATCAAAGTATGATGCATTATTTGAAGATGAGGTAGTGCCTACAAATCAAAAATCAGTAAGTAAATATGCTTCGCTTTTTGAAGATGACACACCTACTCAACCACAAGTAGAGCAACCCATATCGCCTAACCTCAAGGAAAAACTTAACGATACACCTTGGTACGAGTCTGTATTGTATGAAGTAAACAAAGCTAGACATAACGCAATCTTTGGAGCTACAGAAGGAGCAATGGAGTTAGGCACAGATTTACTTAACTTCTTTGGGGCAGATGTAGAAAATCCATTAGCAGCAGATAAATCAAATCCATTGAGGGATCTTGCTGGTGCTGCATCTGGAGTTAGTCCAGAAGAATATCAAGACTCAACAGTTAGGGATATAGCAAGAGTGGGTGCGCAACTAGCACCTGTTGGCGCAGCAGTTAGTGTAGCTACAAAGTTACCAAAGGTTGCGCAAGCAGTAAGTAAAGTACCTAAAGCAATGCGTCTACCTATTGGAGCAGCAATAACAGAATTTATTGCTTTATCTGGTGATGAAGAAGGATTAGCAGATGCAATTGCAGACGCTGGTTACGAGAACCCATTACAGAAAAAGGATACAGATAGTGAGTTCATGGGAAGATTAAAAAATGCTGGTGAAGCAGTTGCTCTCTTTGGTGGTGGAAAAATTGCAGGTAAGATTGCAAGCAAGACCTTAGTACCAGCAGTTAATAAAACCTTCAGTGGAATTGAAAAAGTATTAGAAGTTGCTGACCCAATATTAAAACCAATCAAGTCTGCAATAAAACAGGAAGATAAATTTATTGCCGGACGCATGGATAAGTTTGAACTAGATAACTTGACCATGAAGCAAAACTTTGTGGATCGCATTACACCATTTGCAGATCAGATTAAAAAACTACCTAAGAATGAGCAGCAGCTTTTCCAGCGATTAACAAGCAATACAAAAACAATGCCAGAGGCGTACAAGCTACTTGATCGTGTGCAGACAAGAAAAGGCATGGATGGTATAAAGAGTAACTTTAAAGAAGTTACAAATTCCTTGGATGAGTTGTTTACCATAGCAAATAAAAATGGCATAGAGGTGGAGTATCGTAAGGACTATTTACCAAGAGTGATGAAAGACTACGAAGGTTTTATGAAGTCACTTGGTAAAGAACCAAAGAAGGTATTAGACAGAATGATAAAAGAAGCGGAGGCTGCAAAACATGCAGGCATGAGTGAAAAAATGAAGCAGTCTATTTCACTTGAACAAACTAATTTAACATCAGAGGAAAGAGCAAAAGTAATACAAAACTTTTTTGAAGGACGTGGTGCAAAGGGTGGTGGTAAAGCAGGATTCCAAAAGCAAAGAGTTGTTGATAATATTACAACTGATAACCAGCAATACTATGATGACTTTCTACCTGGCATACAAAGGTATGTTGATAATGTAGTTTATCGCACAAACAAAAATCGCTTTATTGGTAAGTCACAAGATCCAGCAGCAAGAGATATATTTCAAGACATTGACATTGTATCAAAGCGTGACACAGATAAAGCAGGTAAACTAGCTAAACTTATATCAACTAGGTTCAATGGTGGTGAGGCAAAGATAGGCAAAGGTACGAATGTTTTGCGTAATACAATATATGCAACTACCATTGTTAATCCATACTCGACCATCACTCAACTTGGTGATTTAGCATTAAACGCATATCGCAATGGAGTGATAAATACTGTATCACCATTTGGCCCGAAGATTAAATTGAAAGAGTTTGGCCTTAATGATATGGCAAGTGAGTTTACAGATGCAGGCGCTATGAAGGGTGCAATGGATAAACTCTTTACTGTAACAGGTTTTAAAAAGTTAGATATAGCTCTTAAAGAAAATAATATTAGAGGTGCATTCCGGCAGGCAAGATCGCAGTTAAAAAATAAAAACTCAAAGGCATATAAAAAATTTATCGAAGAAAATAAACCATTCTTTGAAAACGAAACAGATGACTTGGTAGATGCGATCCGCAGAGGAGACTCGCAAAATGAAAACGTAAGACACTATTTATTTAGCAGACTTACGAAGACCCAACCAATCACTTTATCTGAGATGCCTGCTGCGTACCTTAATAGTAAAAAGGGTAGACTAGCATACGCACTCAAAACATTTTTTGTTAAACAACTTGATGTATTACGAGAAGACATAGTTCAAAAGTTAGCTAAAAAAGAAACCACAAAAGAGGGAGTGCAGAACGCAATTAGATTTGGAATGCTATTTGGTGGTGGCACGGCAGCAGTTAACATGACTAAAGATGTAATGCTTGGTAGACCTGTTGAGATAAAAGATGAACTCATGGATGTTGCGCTGCAAATGCTTGGAGTGTCAAGGTACGCTATATACAAGGGTAGTAGTGATGGTCTTGCTGGGTTTGGTGCTGCAATACTTGCTCCACCTATGCCAATAGTTAACGAAGCATTTAAAGTTATTACTGCTGAAGATAAAGAGAAAGCACTTGAGAAACAAAGCAAGGAGTTACTGAGATATATACCTGTTGCTGGTAAAGATATTTATTGGAGATTTGGTCCAGGAGAAGAAAAAATAAAAGAGCAAAAGCTAGATAAACTCCGAGGCAAAGATTGACAAAATAAATAACTCAAACTAACTTAGCATTTACAAAAGGGCCGTAGTAATCCCTAGAGTTAGTTGGCAGGAGTGCCAGCGCCAAAGCCACCCACGGGTGGCTTTTTTGTGCCTCTAGGTAAATAAGAGAAAAAGTTTATAAAAAACCTTGACTTCACATCTTTTTTAAGCATTTATTGTTTTTATTGACAGAGTAAACTAGGCATGAGAGTCACTTCCTCTAAAAAGTGCATAATAAAAAATACTAAATAAAAATATGGATATTAAAATAAAAGGATTGGCAAATAGGGTAGATCAGTTACAAGTTGACTCGAAGTTAACACATACCCCACGTAAATTGAACAATAACATAACTTTAAATTATATACCTGCACCAAAACAGGTAATATCAATTAGCGAACTTATCTACGCATACAAAGATTGCGAGTCCACACTTTTCCAATGCCCGTCATGGAAGACCAAGAGGAACTGCATATCTAGCTTTAGGTATGTATTAAGAACACTTGGCATGACCGAGGACATGGATACTCGTTACCTTGGTGGTAGGCATCCTAAGAGTGGCTTGGTAATTCCCAAGCACTACTTGCAAGTACACCCTAAAGGAGACGAACGGATGAGAAGTGCTAAGTCCTTATTTTCTAAGGGAATGGTGGAGTGGTACGATGAACATGGCATTGAGACATGCCATATGGCCAATTGGACTAGCTTAGTGGTGAAGGCCAAACCATCAAAAGTATTCATCCCAACAAATGAAATCAATGATATCATTGCTACATGCGAGGAGAAGAGGTTTGAGTACCCGGAGTTCTACAAGGCATACCTTCTTGCCTATGGACTTGGCTTGAGGAACTCAGAGATTAGGCGAGCGAAGTGGAGTGATCTTTATCAGGA
>Ga0181407_1000347_pt1 | contig 15681 bp, 40 predicted proteins | sample 30SPOviralmetaG_FD_130136 | JGI IMG/M metagenome (GOLD analysis project Ga0181407, IMG submission 130136) | Marine viral communities from the oligotrophic San Pedro Time Series (SPOT) site, San Pedro Channel, CA, USA - 30 SPOT_SRF_2012-01-26 | ecosystem: Environmental > Aquatic > Marine > Strait...
CATTTTACCTTTACGTTTAGATATAACATCATAAGCAGAGCTTATACAGTTTTCTATATTTACGCCTCTCATATAAGCTAAGTTAGTTAATACAACAACCATATCACCTATAGCATCTATAACTTCAGGCTGATCATTTTTTAACAAAGCTTTGGCAAGCTCACCAGCTTCTTCTTGAAGCTTAACATACTGTGTAGTGGCATTACCCTTATCATATAAACCTCTTTCTTTTGCCCATTCTCTAATTAATTGAAATTGATCTTGATGAGAATATAATTTTTCTTTATGTTTTTGAAAAGGACTAGCTTCATGCATTGCTTTATTGTACACATAACAACGATTAGCATTAAACATAGATGTTTTAACATTGTCTATTATCCACTCTATTTTATCTGTAGCGTTTATATTAATAACACCATAAGGTGTTTCCCACTGCAAGTCACCTAAAAAACTACCATTAATATCTTCTTTAGATATTGCAAATGTAGTTGTTTGTTCTGTTATGTTTACTTTTTTCATTTCTTTATTAAATAATTTATCATAAGGTTTAATATCTACTTTATAGCCTAGATCTTGTTGTAATGTTCTTTCAGCTTTTGCAGCTTCTTTTATATCATCTGTTTCAAATAATATTTCATACTCACCTAGTTTATAACCTTGTTCTTGTTCAACACGTTTTTTAATGTTCTTAGTACAACCTATTTTCTTACCAAGTATATGATATACTTTATATTTACCACTTTTAATTTCTATATCCATTATTTAAAAATTATAATTTAATCCTCCACCATTTGATCTTTTGATCATAGCCTCTTCAATCTCATCATTTAAACAACGCTTAGCTGCTTCAAGATATAATATAGCATCCATCATTTCTTCCTGAACATCAATAATAAATCTGTTAAGATCTTTATCTTCGCCTTTAATCTCTTCCATCATGGTTGCGCCGTACTTCTTTTGACCTGTCAAACTACGTTGATCCATTTTTTTTAATACAGTCTGTACTATTTCGTCTTTAGTTTCTATTTGCATATTATTCTATTTTATTGTTATAAAGATGTAAGTTATGTGCATAATGATAATAATTACCTACAGGTATAGATAGTCTGTCTGCAACCATTTTTTGTAAATATGAAAAACAATACTGATCAATACAAAAGCCAAACCAGAGATCATTAGATCGCATCAGAACAGCCATATTTAGCTTATCATTTAGTATAGTAAACTGAACAGCATAAGTACATGGTGTATCTTTACGATATTTAGCGTGTTCTTTACCATCATAAATACTTATAGCTGCATGCCTAGTATCTTTCTCATGTTTTAATTTAGCAATAACATAATCTAATTGATAATTACGTTCCCATTGATATCCATAATTAGAATTAACATGACGATCTATAGACATACGTTCCCATATAGCAGGAACTTTACCATATAGCTCGCCGAGCTTATCAATATTGTTATCTCCTGAAAGATACCACTTCCATTCAGCTTCAGCATAATCTATATTAAAGTTTCGTTCTTCATTAGTTATAATATTATCTAAAGGATTAGACATAGTAAAACCTACATTAAATAAAGCTTTAGTATCGCCAAAGTTTACGCCATCAGATTTTATTTTAATATAAAAATAATTAAAAGCATCGTTAGCACAGTGAAATTTAGTTTTCATAAAATGATATTAAGTATTTAAATATAATTGCACTAAAACACATATAATAAAATAAACCAATAATTTTAGATACATTATAATATAATGAATGATATTTACTTTTAAGCATTATTTTTTCTAAATTAAATAAAATAAATAATAATATACTAAATAATATTATCGCAGGTTTTAAACCATTAACTTGTCTTAAATCTACATATATAATTAATGATATTACTGTAAATATAATAATAATTATTGAAAATAAAAAGTTTTTTAAGCTTAAATAATTAAACTTTCTTCTGTTTATCATAATAGTATTTATACGCGTTCATTACTTCATCCCATATCTGTTTCCAGTCATACTGAAACTTAGATTTGTAAACTTTTTTATGTTTACCAGGCTCTGATATACCAACATACCATTTACCAGGTTTATTAGTTACAGGAATAGGAGATATAATAATACCCTTATTAACTCCCCACACATACCACTCAGATTGTTCATCGCTTATCATCCAAGTATCGTCTAATAAAAAACCAGACTTCTTTTTCTTAGCAAGCTCTCTTGCTTTTAAAGTACCTACACTCATCTATCCTTCCCAAGGCATAGAGTCTAGCTCTTGCTCGTGCGGTATGTAGTCGCCTGAGTCTTTGTTCCACTTGAAATGTGCTTCTGCTTGGTTTTCGCCAAGATTTTGAAACTTAACTTTGAGAACTTTAACTTTAACTGTTTTATTAGTGTAATTCCTATGAACCAAAAGGCCGTGATAACTAGCATCATACCACTCACCGCCTCCTTTAATAGAATACATTGTCGGTTCATCCATTGTTCCATCATCTTTCTTATACATTTTAGTTGGGTGAGCTACAACAATAACAAGTACATCATGCTTCTTTGCAAAAGCCTCTATACGTGTTAAATATTCCATCGTTGCATCAGGTATACTCATTGCACTAGCTCCGTTCATTTTTACTTTATTATATGGATCTATAACTAAACATTTTATGCCTTTGCGTTTAACAAGCTCAGCACCTTTAGTTAATACAGAATCAAGATCATATCTTTCGTTTTCTATAAAGTAAAAGTTATCATCTACTAGTTCTGTAACTTGATTCCATTTATCTGTGCCTATATCTTCTTTCTTAGGCATCCAACCTCCTATCTTACGTATTAGCTTGTGCGTGTGTAAAAATGTAGGTTTATTCTCTGGTGAAGCAAATGCTGTTTTCCAGCCATACTTCATTTGGTATCCCACCACCATTCGATCAACAAAATCAGACTTCCCACTGCTAGGAACGCCTGTAACGGTGATGAATTGACCGGTGTAAGTAGAGAATATGCTATCAAAGTTATTAAGGCCGACTTGATAACCAGGTTTAAAGCCTTCATGAATAAATTCTTGTAGTTCATCGTTTACATCTTTTAAAGTTACTACGTTTTCAAGAGGAACAGGACTAGCTGTATCAACAAGACGCTTGAGCATAGTATTGCCGTAGCGTAACATATATTCATTAGCATCTTTGCAATCGTTAAAGTTAATTGTATAACATACTTCTGCTCCGAAACGTCTGATAAGTTCTTGTTGTAGGTTTTGTCCTGCTTCATCTTGGTCAACTGCGATGATAATTTTGGATTTGTCATCGAAATATTCAATGCAATTATCAAGGTAGTCAAGATTAAGGCGATTAAGAGTAGCTCCGTTTGGTACACTGACCACACTATCGATCTTAGCATCCACAAAAGATAAAGCATCCATTTCGCCCTCCACAATAACAACATAATCGTGGCCAACAGTACTATCGATATTATAGAATACTTTTTCTGCACCTTTAACAAGCTTAAAGTTTTTTCTACCATCTCTATATTTTATATTTATAAGTTCGTTATTAATAAAATAATTAAATTGAATAGTGTTTTCAACTTTAGAGGTCTGTGGCATCCACTCAGAACCTTCAGATATTCTCATCTTAATAAGTGTTCGTTGTGAGATGCCTCTGTCCTCAAACCATTTAACAGCTCTATCGCTTATAAGTACATTGTTGTGCCATTCAGGCTTTATATATACTTTATTTACATCACCCTTACGTTGAAAGGTATGCAGTTGAAATACTTCATCACAATTCATACAAGTACCAAGACCACGTTCCCAATCGTACATAGCACATTTTGCTTTACGATTCTCAGGTTTTCTATCAGCAGAGCAAAGAGGACATATGCCCTCTTTTTTTCCTACTTCAAGGTCATACTGATTGAACTGGTCAATAGTAAATCCGTTGATCTCTGTATTGTTAACTGTCATATTAGTCTTCTATTGAGTTATTATCTTCTCCTGCATCAGCAATCCAATCATCCCAATCTCTTGAGGAAGGTCTCAACCACATTAAAATGGTAGATCAGGTTCTGAACCAGCACTTGATATACTCTGTAGTATTTCAACGTTATCACGCTGAGGTTCTCCTTCTCTAGGAGTAACAGGCACGTTCTCTCCATTAGTCCATACAACCTTTACATTACCTAAAAAAGTCTTAGGTGCTTTAGCATCTCTTTCCTCTTTAGTTTGTTCAGTCTGTATATAACCAGTATCACCATACTGACCTAACTCATCGTTAAGCACAATGGTAATAGGATAGTATTTACCTTTTTTACCTTCATAGATCTTAGACTTATCAATCTTAGTTAGATCAATGTTAGCTGAAATTAAACTTGCCATTTAGTATGTATTTATAGTGTTAAACATTCTTCGCATCTGATCTTTTGTAGCACCTGTAGTTCTACGTAGATTATCTACAGCTTTAGTATGCGATTGGTTGCTGTAAAAATTATTTATGCTTGTGTTAACTCCTGTTACATCACAAACTCTTTTTCTTGTTCTTGCCATAAAATTAAATTAAAGTGTTTTGGAGATATAATATTGGCTAAAATCTCCTTCGCCATTTACAAAAAACTCATTATAAGCTTGTACAGCTCTAGCAACTTTGTTCTGACCTGATTGTAAGAACTGATCGCTACAGTCAAATAAACCTAGTTGCATAGTTTTTTTATCTACAACTATAAATATAAGTTCATAGCCAAACATCTTAGAATAAATGTAAGCTTGACTATCGTAGTTATACTTATAAGCTGAACTAGCAAATGAGTTTATATTGTTTGTTGTTTTAAGATCTACTATTAGTTGATGGCTATGGTTTATAATATCAGCTTTACCTTTCCACTCTAAGTCTTCAAGCTTAGTAACTCCAGGTACCTCATATTCAACATTGCCTTCACGTATCATATCATAAAACAACTCGTTCTCTAGTACTTTATCTCGCATCAACTCAATGTTATCAGCTTCGTGTTCTAATAGACATATATCGCCTCCAGACAACTCCTTATAAGCTTTTGTATTTCTAGTTGATGATTTTATTATCTTATACTTATCAAGCTTCTCAGGCTCTAGTATAGTAGTATGGAAATAACCTCCAACAACAAACGCAGGGTTTGGTGGTGACGGCTTTTTAAAATCAAGAGGGTTATTTAACAACGCTGATATATCACTATTACTTAAATACTGTTTACCAAAATCTCCGTAGTAATTCTCGTCGTCTCTTAACTTCTCTATTATTTGTTTGTTATCCATTAAGTTCTGTTAATGCCTCAGGCGTTATAGTATACTTTTCTTTTAGTGTCTTTAATAAGCCTCCGTTAGCTAGGAACTTTTTAGCTTGATCTATATTATCCATATTAACTAATGGTTTTTTACTAGCCATTATCTTATTCTCAAGATTATTAACTTGAGCTTTAAGTGTTTGTCTAGATGTAGGCTTATCGTGCGTATTAGTTGCGTCTGAGTCAGCTGTATCATCTATTAATAATAGATTACCTAAAGCATATTTTTTGCCATAAGATGATGCACTACCAAATTTCTGAGGCATTTGCATACCTTTCTGATTAAGATCAATACCAACAACAGCTGTGCCTTCTATTTGATCGCCTGTTTCAGCGTCAACAATAGTAGCTGTACTGTGTAATATTGGAAAGTCACCTAGCGTTAGGTTTTCTCTTATTGTAAAGTAAACTCCATGTTCTTTATTATAAGGCTTTAATGCCTCTAATATATCTTCAGCAGATCTAAACATGTAATTACCAAAGCTGTTTTTTCTAGACTTTTTAGCTTTGAACTCTGCTTGTATTGTACTAAGTTTTTCTCTAATGTTCATTTGATTGAATTATTTCGTAGTTAATATACATACCGTTTTTGTAAAACGTTCTGATACCATCACCCTCGGTGTATGTATCAATGTCTGTTATATAATCTTTCATGCTAATAGATTAAATCATATATAACTTTATCTTTCTTAAACAACCTACGTTTAGCGTAGTTGTCTATCTTGCCAAATACAGTGTGACCATCAACTAGGTCATTATTGTATTGATCATACTCATTATATATTTTAGCTTTTGTTGACACACCTTTGCCTGTTAATTGATAACTGTTTATAGGTATATGCTTACCTGATGAAACTGGTGATACAATGCTAAAATTATAATTTGCCTGTTTTTCTCTAGGCGCATTATCTTTATAAGGACTAGGAGGTGAATCCCCTTGCCTTACATATTGTAATTCGTCAATAGCTGTGAAACAGCTTTTATATTTAGTCTTAAACTTATACATAGTATTATAGTGCAATTATTTGTTAAAGGGACCTTAATCCTGATATATTTTTAAATTTGTTGCAGAGTACTCATGTACCTTTGACTGCGAACGTATACCATTAGTAGAAACATAGTAAGCTAATTCATTTAAAGCATCTTCGTTATTTCTTAGTCTTGTCAATAACCTTTGCTTTTGTTTCTTTACGCTTTCCATGTTACCTCCATAATATTTAGCAATTTCAGCTATCTTTTTAGGCTTAGAATATATATCATCTAAACCATAAAACATTTGCATCATGCCTGAATACTTGGGTATGTACTTTTGTAACCAACCTATAAGATAATCACCTAGTTTATCATGCTCATAATTATATATGTCATCTTCAACTATAGCAATTACATCGCTGTCAAACCATTGAGGAAATAATACAGATATAAAACCAAAACCATTTGTATGTCTTTTTTTATCTTTATTATTCCATATACCTTTTATAGGTCTACCAGATCCATCGACGTTTTCTTTTATTCTATCACCTACAATACCTTTAATACTGATACTCAAGAACTTACTAACTGTTTTATTCTTGTCTAACTTTGATTCAAGCTTATTTATATAAGTCCAATCAATATTACTCCAAGCTGTTAGTAAAGCTAAATATGCTTCTTGATTTAAATCATTAATATTCATTACACCAATAGCTGAATAGTCTTTTGAATAACTATTTGCTATTTTAGTAGCCATCTTAAAATAATCAGATGGTATATTAGATTTTATATCGTTAACTGTTTGTCTGTTGATAGCATAGATTTTCTTATTAAAATTCTTCATATATGTAATAATCTTAATCTTCTACTATATTTTCTTATCAGAGCTGCTTTATGTTTAAGCTCTCGTACAGGTATTCTATTTCTAGCTTCACCTGTAATTACAATATCTATTATCTCTTCACGTAGAGAGTAAATTTGATTCCAAAGATACTCTCTATGTTTAGAAGCTCTAGATCTTGTATCAATTCTTACGTTGCCTATTTTTATTAGCATCTTTCTTTGGTTTTCTAAATGCATTTACCTTAGATCGTATGCTAAATACATCGGTTGCTATAAAGTGTTTATATATTTGATATCTATTCATATTATACGTAATTCCAAAATGAGTCTATTTTTTCTATGTAAGTTAAACCACCTTGATTAAAATGTAGGTTTTTATGCTTGTCAAAGCTAGGTGGTATTTCACCTATAGCATAAGGTTTAAATTCAATTACTTTTCCAGTTGTTAAACTTCTTAGTTTTCTTGTTTTCATATTATTCGTAGTTTCTGATTGATTTAAATAGTGGATGTCTGTATGAACCTGATGGCGTACGTTGAAAGTATGTGAACGTAGCTGTTTTGCCTATGTACCACTCGGCAATGTCATACATTTTTGTTAGTACAGGCATTTTGTCCATCACTGGCATTCCGAACTCGATACCGTTAGCGTCTCGTGCAAGAAATTTGCCGATCGTGCCAGTACGTTTGCCTTGGCCTTCCACCCAGCCGATGATCGTCGCTTCGGTGTCGTGGAACTCTTTGTATTTTTGTAAATTGTAACTGCGTTTTTGTTCATATGGTTTGTTATTACGTAATATTGCGCCTTCGTAGCCTTGTTTGTTAGTAAACTGATAGTACATTAGTCTTGCTGTAACATCGTTTTGAACTTGATAAGTCTCAACTGTTTTACAGTATTGTAACGTAAATTCTTTGTGTAAGTTTTTAATGCTTTCATTGCGATACTCAAAACTATTATCAGGCGTATCAGGCATGAATATATCATAGTTGTGAAATTGTATTGCTTTAGCTTCTTCACGCTCAGCATCAGATGGTGATTGTTTACGTACAAGAGAGATAATCTTGTTGAAGTTATCTTTGTAATCGTGATTGTATAGCTCACCGTCTAGTACAACGTGAGGATACTTATTAAACAATGGTCGTAGTTCATCTAGTATATGCTGAACGTTCATAAATCGTTTGTGGTTACGTGAGAACGCACCGTGATAAGTAATGTAACAACGTACACCATCGAGCTTCGGTTGTATAAAAGAATCTTTGTCAAATTCTTTTTTACCTACAGGATGTGCAAGCATTACTTTAAAGTTTGTCATAGTCTGCTTTGATTTTATCATATATTTCTTGTAATTCTTGTAATAATTCGTATTTTTCTTCTTGTATTAACTTTTCTTTAGTTAACATCAGCTCTGTAAGCTGTCTTGCAAGCGTGTCTTTTTCGCTATACTTAGGATTACCGAAGGCATCTACATCTTTGTGTAGAAACTCCTCGGCAGGCATTACATTAAAGTTAGGATCTTGATCTAATTTAAAATGTAAGTTGTTTAGTACTTTATTTGCTATCATATCAGATAACTCTTCTAATTGTTCAGGCGTCATTTGCTTCTGCTTTTTCTGCTTCCATTTCTTTTAATCTTCTTATATCATCCATATACCTATTGTCGGTATAATCTCTTAATTCTAAGATAAAGTATTCTACTATATCTGATAAGTCAAAACCATCTTCTATAAGTGGTCTACATGATTCTACGTTCATTTCCATACGATATCCACCGCCCATGAGTTCTTTCATGCGTTTTATCTTGTTATGGTAAGTTATGTAGTTGTCTAAGTCTTTTGTTATTTTTGGATCAATCATTGTTTTTGTCGTTTAATTCTTCTAAGTAATCTTGTACTTCGCCTTCAGGTAAATACTGTTCGAAGTCAGCTATCCATATTACTGCAGGATCACCGTCATAGCTTTCATTGTCAGCTGTTTCTTTGATTCTGTCTATAACATCTTCAAAGCTAGGTTCGTAGTAATATACATCATATTCCCAGTCTAATTGTCTAGGATCATTAGACATTACGTGCAATTCATAGCCATCAGCAGTATTCCAAGTACCTATTTCTAGGTTTGGTGTACCGCGATAGTCGTCTGTTAAGTTTACGTTTAGAGCTTCGCCAAGCTTCTCATATATATCCATATTTATTGTTGTAATTGATTAAACATTTCAGTTATTTCTTTTGTTATATTATCACAATCAGTATTGTTTTGTAACGTACTTTTTGTAATTTTATTATGATGAAACTTATAAGTGCCATCATTCCAGTTTATAGTTATTTTCATATTTACTAAGTTGTAAGTTGTTCTTCACTATTACATAAAAATCTTATTTCTTTCCAAACTCTTAAATTTCTTATAGCATTAAATGCTAATCCAGCTGTTTGTTCTTCATCAATACCTGCTAAACCTTTGTGTCTATTTTTAAAATAGTAATTAGCTTCATATTCAAAATGATGAATTTTAGAATAAATCTTGTTATGTATTCTTTCGTTTATATATTTTTGCGTTTCTTGTTTATTCATAATGCTTGTCTAGCAATTTATTGGCAGTTTCTATACTGATCTCATTGATCTCATATAAATGCCATATTAATTTAGTCATATTTATTTATTTAAAGTTAGTTGCGCAGGGAGGATTCGAACCTCCGACCTCAAGGTTATGAGCCTTGCGAGCTGACCTCTGCTCTACTGCGCTAAAATGTAGGACCTCACCAACGGTTTTATTTACCCACGCGTTGGTACGTTGGCTTTTTGGTCCTGTTTGTGTTACGTGAGTCTTGTTATCTACTCAATTAAGGCGCTCATTCATCTAACACTGTTTTGTTATTCTAAACAATCACCACAAATATCGCAGTAATTATGTTCTTCATCTGACATATTAATGCCACATATTTCACATTTTAATATTGATTCTGTTGCCATTGTGTTATTTCTGAATTATATCTTTTATAGTATTCACGTTCTAACGCTTCTATTTGAGCGCTAGTTATTTTAGCTATTTTATTTACCTTGTGCTTCCTCTTTTTCATTTATTGATTCGTTTATTATATGTTCTGCTATTTCATGATAGTTTACTTCAGATAAGAATGCATTAGCATAATCTTCAACTAAACCATTACCATTACCAATTAAACTGCCAAATACAGCATCTTCAACTAATTCTTTTACATAATCAGCATCAACATGCTCATTCTCATACCAGTCATAACCGTCTATTATTTCTAAGTTAACTCGCCATGTAGCGTAATTAGTCCATCCATTGTGTTTTTTATCACTCATTATTGATTCATTTTAAAGTATTCTCTTATTTGATTCATCTTTGATAAACCTATGTCATATTTACTATATACGTAATTGACTTTTTGATCTATATTTAGATGCGTTTGATAACTAATTACATTATCAAGTATATTTATTTCTGTATTTGTCATAATTTATTTTTTAATTTTAATAGCTTTTCTCTCATTTCAAGAGGAGTAAGACCAGATTTACCTGAATTAAAGATAAATTGATTCATTATTGCTATTTTTTTAGTTTCTGTCATATTTTATTAATGTTGAAAATTTTATATCTAATTCTTTCATTATTTTAATTTGTTCTTTAATTTCTTTTATTCTTTTTTTATTATCACTTTGACTGGACCAAACAGAGTCATTTTTACATTGTTCATGTAGTGTTTCTAGCGCTAAAATTATTAAATGTTTATTCATAATGCTAAAGTTAGTATATGATTTATTACTTGTTTTGCAGTACCTTCAACTGCTTGTTCTTCATTATATAAACCTATATATGTTACTTTATAAGTTTTTGGTTTTACTTTTTTAAATTTTGTATCGAATTTATTACCTGCCATTTTTATTTATTTATAATTAGTGGACGTGGTAGGAGTCGAACCTACGTTTGAGATACTGTCTTGCCCGTATATCGGCGAAGATACTGTCTCACTTACCCGTCACGCCCTATTTTCTACGCCAAGCTTTGTGAACTTGTTCACTTAATTCTTGACTGACTATTTGTACTTCTAACACTTGTTTGTTTGCAATAATAGGTATATAACTTACTTTTTTAGTGCTTGAACACTGAACACAGCTATTATAACCTAGTTTTATTCTTACTGGATGAATTATATCACCACATCTACAATGTTTTTTCATATATATTAGTTGTTACATATATATTATCACAAACAAATTTGTTTTGTAACGTACTTTTTGATTATTATTTTAGCCATTTTTCTTTTCGCATGTTTTTATTAACACCTAAGTCATCAAAATCACCATTAAGTATCATTTCTTGTATTACTTGTAGTTTTTCTGATTGAGAACACGTGTCATAACCAAATTCACCGAATAAAAATTCTGCTGTAATGTCCATTGTTTGTAATAACCACCTTGAGTGATCACTAACTGTTTCATTTACCATTATAAGTTATTTAATAATTTATTTAATTTATCTTCGATTGAAGCAACACCATCACTAAAACCTTCGTTATAACCTTCAACGTAAGTATCTGCTTCTTTTACTCTTTCTTTTGTTAAATATGATTTAATATTTAAAGCTTTGTGCTCTTCATACTGTTTTAGTATTTTATTTTTACGTAATTCTACAGCATATTCACCACAATTTTTATTATTAAAATTTTGTAAAGCGTTTATTGCTTCTGAAATATCATTATATCTCACTCTACCTATCATGTTTATACTTGGTATTTCATGATGAGGATAATTTACTTTTTTATTTATTTGATACAATCTATCACCTATTTCGTTGTCTTCTTTGTAGTATTCGCCATTTCTAATACCTTCGCGAGTAACACTTACTCGAGCATATTGGTGATTAGCATAGCCAATACGACCATCTGCCATACGGAAATATATACCTGTTGGCGTGGTTTTTATTGGTTTTAATTTTTCTAACATTTATTTTATATTAATTTATAATAATTCTTAATAGTATTCACGCTTGCTTTATTAAAAGCGTGTACTCTTTCTCTATATTTCTCGTCAGAGCAATATTTCTTCATAGCATTTACACTTGTAATACCATGATCTTTACCGTATTTTTCTTCGAACGTTGCTATTTGAAGCAACTTTTCACTCATTATTTTACTTGTCATATTTTATATTTTTTCATAAAGTCACATATATCACCTACTATTTTGTGTTCTTTACTATTTATAATGTTTTTATTTTTAAAACAGTAGTTGTATATATAGTCGTTAAACACTTTGTTTAATAGCTTCTTTTCTACTTTATTCATATTATATATTTACAATTATATTATCACAATATAATTTAATTTGTAACGTACTTTTTAATTTTTCTATTTCTTGCTTCTTCTTGATATTCTAAAATACAGTGAGCGAGATCGTCTTTATCCCACTCCATTAATTGATTATAACTTAATGTATTATTTTCTTCATTAAATTCATCATCTACAATATAATTTATTTCTCTTTGCAAATCATCACCTTCATAAGTTTCTGCTAAATAAGAATGTTCTTGTATTACTCTATTATATATTTCTTCTCTTAATTCTAATTCTTCATCAGTAAGATCAAATTCTTCTTGTTTCTTCATATTATTTTAAAGTCATCGTTATTAATTCAAATTCTTTATTTGTTATTGTACCTTCCATTAAAGCAAGGAACTCACTTGAGACATCTCTGCCTGTATATTTATTTATTATAGTCATATTATTTATTTTAGTTGAGTGGAAAGGAATCGAACCTTTATTTCCCATTTAACTAAGGAATTTAACCTTGTTAACCGTTCACTCATTTGTCTTCTCGACTTGGTCTGTTCGTTTAAGGAAAGAACACACTTCAACACCTTATTTCTTATAAGTGATATAGTACGAATTCGCGCATAGTTGTCACTTATAATTATTTAGTTATTACACTAAAGTTTTTAATTCTTTTACAAATGTTGGTAAATTATTCGTATTTGTATACGTTTTATACTTTGTCCAACAATTCATATTTTCGAACTTTTCTTTTAATTGATTGAAAATTACATGTTGATTATATGTATATTCTACACCTTTTTTATTTACAAATACACACACTTGTTTATTTTCTATACCTTTTACACTTATTACAAAGCGTTTTACATTTTTTATATTACTCATTTTATTATTATTTATTATTATTTATTATTATTTATTATTATTATTTATTATTAATTTCTTACATTTATATTATCACATTTTTAAATAAATTGTAACGTACTTTTTTGTATATTATTTTTATTTATAAATGTTAAACCTTTTAAATTAAATTCTATAACATTATTTAAAGTTAATTTATCTTTTAATTTTATATTTTGTAAATCATTTATATTAAAACCAATGTAAATTTTATTATTTAATTTAATTTTTTTAGTATTTAGTATTTGTGATTTATAATGTTTAGTATATAATTTTTGCATAATGTTATTTTTTGTTACATATATATTATCACATATTATAGTTATTTTTAACGTACTTTTTATTAAATATATATAAAATGTCCCTTTTTAAATATTTTGCACTATAATATAATAGATACTATTAATAATGTAATAATAATGAGATATAATGATAATATGATAATGACATTAATTATATGACACATTGACATATAATAATATATATATCATGACATTATGTCATATCACATACTATTGTATATTAATATAAATTTAATAATAATAAAGGTATTGCGCAAAATGTGTAGACATTTAATACATTTATTGAATATAATACAATACATTGATATATATTCTATTAATATCACAACGACTAGCATATTGATAACAATATATACAAATAACTAACAATATCGCAATAAAAACAACATATTATTGTGATATATGGGGTACTTTTTGATATGAGTTTTCTAACTAGCTGACTATCAATAATGTATAGTACGATGCAATACCCCACTATTTAAAACATATCTAATTATGGCAAAAGCATTTAAGGTACACAAGATGTACAGTAAGACTGGCATTATGAAAACTGCTAGAACAGTAGCAGATCACAACAGGCTTAAGAAAATGGGATACGGTCATACTAAACCTAAAAAATAAACAATGGCATACGGATGTGGGTACGAAAATACCATGAATAAGCAAGACCCTACGCCTTTAAAGAGCACAGGAGGTGATAAAATGCTTCGTAAAGACAAAATGCGTAAGATAAAAAAGGGTATAATTAAAGATCCTGTAACTACAGATCCAGAATACGTAGCCGCTCAAAAGAAATATGACAGTCTTAAAAAGGTAAATCCTAAATCAGCACGTAAGTTTAGAAATAAAATGAACTCAGCTGACAAAGACGGTAATTATAAAATGTACATTGGATAATGGAGGACTACACAGGCCGCGGGCACTTAATAAACAGGCTTACATCACAGGTGGGTGATAGAAAAAAGGCGCTGGATATACTTGCAAAGAGAGGTCATGTGATAAAAGGTACATCGAAACTTACGCCTACAGGTATTATAAGAAACAATATGACAGCTTCAGAGCGTGCAATAGAAAGAGCAGCGCGAGCGTCAGGGAAATTTACTGGTATGTACGAGTATAATCCTAAAACAAACAGAGCAACATTAAAGAAATAAGATTATGGCATATAGCTGCGGGTATCCCGATACTATGAATAAACAAATTAGTCCTTTAAAGGTTATAGATCCTAGAAAAAAAGGTAAGAAGTATAAGACAGGTTCAGATATTGACGAAACGGACCATGAGAACCAATCATACAAGACTACTAATAAAGATATAAAAGGTAGTGATTATAATGTTCAAAACATTAGCAGTATTCAAGAAGATAAGAAAGGTCAGTATATGACCAGCATGGATGAAGATCGTAGAGATAAGTCTAGTAAAACTGTAAGTAATTACAATCAAGGCAGAAATGCTACTAGAGATACGCTAAGACCTAAGAAAGGTAAATACTTTAAGCAAGGCTGGGGTGAAGATGACAGGAACCCTACAGGAAAAAATTGGATTAAGAAAAATAAAAAATACATGAAATCATGAAAGTAGGATATCCAGATACAATGAACAGTGCGGCTGCAGCTTCGCCTATGAAAGCTAGATATGCTAGCTCAGGTGAACTAGACGATTTGCAGGCTGTAGAAGTGGAACCAGGTGCTTTTGCCGGTGATGGATCAGGTGGTGGCGGTTCAAAAGATAATAAGAAAGGTCCTGCTACTAAGAAAAGTTCTGCTGCTAAATATGCAGAAACACCTATTAATATGAAAACTCCAGTAAAGGCTAGGTCTAGAAAGTCTGGAGACATAAACTATAAGAAAGCAGACAGGCTTAACAAAAGAGTAGATAGGTTAGACAAGAGACTTAAAAAGTCTGGTGTTAAGAAAACAAAAGGTGGATCTTATACTGGAAGTGAAGGTTACACAGGCGACTCACGCCGTGAAATACGTTTAAGAAAACAAGACAGAAAAGCAGGTGCTGCCGCAGGATATGGAAACATGGACGAGGCTAAATCTACAGCTAAGCTTGATAAGACGTTAGC
>Ga0181407_1000349_pt1 | contig 15672 bp, 24 predicted proteins | sample 30SPOviralmetaG_FD_130136 | JGI IMG/M metagenome (GOLD analysis project Ga0181407, IMG submission 130136) | Marine viral communities from the oligotrophic San Pedro Time Series (SPOT) site, San Pedro Channel, CA, USA - 30 SPOT_SRF_2012-01-26 | ecosystem: Environmental > Aquatic > Marine > Strait...
GACAAGGAAATACAGGCTCTAATAGATGAATCGCAGGTTGAATGGATTTGTTTTAATTATGACAAAAAGAAATTTGTCATTCCTAATACACGACCCAAGCGGAAGATAGAGGCACACATAGCCTCTACCGTTCACGATTGCACTATGGTAGAAGAGGGCTGGCGTTGGAAACCGGAAGGGTGCATAGCAAAAATGCTACTACCTTTTAATAACAAGGATTTGCGAACAAGATGCCCTTCTTACATATATGGCGAACACCCACAGTTATGTATAGTCCAAGAGATAAAAGTCAAAACATGGCGAGTTTCAACAATAATACACGCAAATTGTGGTGCAGATTATAGAATCGCGCCCCAAAAGTGTTATTGGAATCCCGAAATGGATGGGTTCAAAGATATGAATAACTACATAACGAGAATGTCTTTCCACATGGCGGAGATAGCATACGATATTAGCAACACATTATCCAACAAGGATAGGGTAGGTATGTATTCACGCGAAAGAGACCGTCTTGAGTATGATAGATATATCTTTCAAATCGGAGGAAAGAATTAAGAAAAAAATAAACGCAAGACTGCGAGCCTGTTGATTTTATTTTGTAATATTTCCTAAGAGATTAAACTTAAGTCCGACTATTATTTATTTAATAAATAGAGGATTAACTCTTAAGAAAGAAAAAAGAATAATTTAAAATCGCATTCAGTCATTTGATTTAATTTTTTTTAATTATTTCTATGGTCTTGAAAGTAATGGGATTCATAAGGTCTTAGCAACATGAGGTATATACATGGGAGAGATACAGACAATAAACGAGACAGACTTTGTATGGTTTGATGGTGAGCCTAAAGGCATCACTCAAGCCATACTATACGATGCAGTAGGCACAGACCACATACCTGCGGTAGTGGGTGCATCTATGGTAAAGGAGAACGAACCGATAGGGTATATGACGAGCAAACACATACACTCAAGCCCGCATACCTTCCTTGAAGTAGGATTCACAGGTTGGGCGATATACAGAAATGGTAATTGCCTAATCGTTGAAGTATTAACACCCGCACACATAAGTAAGGATATAGGCCAACAGAAAAACGCATGGCTATTCAACTATCCCCCTGCGAGAGATGTAGCAAAGATGCTTGTCAATCTTGGAGTCAAAGACTTCTTTGTATTAACAAGCGATTCCTTTGATAGGATGATGGAAGAAGAAATTGATTCCTGCGTTATTGTAAAGGGTGAAGATATTGGCGGAGAAGAAGCATATAACTCCCTTCAACCTCTATGGGGTTGGCTACCTGCTTTCATGTTCAGCGTTGAAAGCGCAGGTGCAAAGATACTAATTATTCCTTCTCACGGCGCAAGAATGGAGAGCCTACCTTATGATGATAGCCACATTAGAGAGGCTTTGGGCTTACTCAAAAAGAACGGATATAATACCGTTGGTGCTATAAAAAGGTCGAAGGGTATTTATGATAGGGCTTCCTCCGAAGCAAATGAGGCAGCGAAGATGGCGGGAGAAGTAGTGGCGAGAATGAAGACTAAAAACAAGAGAGACATAAATGCAAATGGAATGTTCGGGTGATTAAAATGACAATGAAATATGATGAGATGGATATTTTCGATAGAGTCCTTGACTTTTGCGATAGAAACTATATCATAGATATGGAAGATAAAGTTCCCGTATTCCTAGGTAGTATTGGCGTACACTTGTTTAACACCGTCAATAAGTGTAGCATGTGTGACTTCGCACCAAGAGAGGGTGAAGAAGGCTATCGCTTTGTAATCGCAGACTGTCCTCTAAGACATAGCGAATATCCAATATACACTCCATCATCAAGAATTGCAGATACAAGAATACACATTATCATGCGTGGTGCTAAGGGTTCGGGAAAGAATGTATTGATTGATTTGTTCTGTGCTGAATACACAGGTCTTCTATGGAATACCGAAGGTTTCAATGGTATAGGTTTTCGCACAATGATTGGCTCAAACTCTATCACGGAGGCAGGTATGTTTGGTTCTGTGAATGACGAAGGGCAGATAATAGGTAGGCCACTCGCAAGAGAGTTATGCGGTGGCTTCCTATGTTTTGAAGAATTTTCATCGGTCTCCGATGCGAATAAGAAAGACCACAGTATAGATATGAAGAATCAATTATTGACTTCCCTTGATAGTGGTCGTGTGAACAAAGGTATGAGAGACGGATGGGTAAAATACAATACTCGATATACGGTATGGGGAGGAACGCAACATGGTCGTATGGATTTGGAGTCCGGTCTTGACCGAAGGTTCTTCATTATTGATATTCTAATGGATGCAGAAAAAGAGCGTCTATACAAAGAGGCACAGAACAAGCAAGCGTCTATGCCTCCCGAAGAGAGGGCATATTTAGCAAGTGAGATTATTGACATGCGAGCATGGTTCATAGACAGGCAGATGGATATTGTAATGAATCCCCCGAAGGGAGTTAAGTTCTCGCAAGAGTTTCAAGATTGGGTAATGAAGGAATCGGTGCGTTCTTTTGAGAGTGACTTGTTCCGAAGACTTGCTATTGGTTATCACATGATGAAAGGTGAATGGGAAGGTGGAATCCTTGATGTGCAGATGGATAAAAGATTGGAGACATTGTTAGAACAATGTCTGCGAATGCGTCGTAATGTTATGGATGAAGATGTGCATTTGATTAAGACTACATTTTGGGATAAAGATGTTCCTCGTTCAACATTGATTAAAGATGTTGCTAAACTAATCACTAACAATGATTATCAGTCTGCGAAGAGATGGATTGACGAAAATCTAAAGCAACAAATATGGTTTGGAGAGTTCACTCCTCGCAAAGAAGGAAGAGGTCGAAGGGGCGTAGTATGTAGGTTCGGTATGCCGGACTTGAAAAGCGACAATGTAAATTGGGGTGGTTAAACATGGGAAAGAAACACAAAGTATGGAAAGATGCAGCGTATAGATATTTGAAAGAATGCGAATTGGGGATTGCTAAGGCTACTGACTTGCCTTTCTTGGTTAAGAGTAGAAGAGGTAATGTTATGTCTAAACTCGCACCAAGAACAAGGGGCATAACTGTCATATTGAGAGGCGACGATAGGTTTGAAGAAGTGATTATGCACGAAGGCACAGAATGGTCGGGTACTCGCAAGTGTTCCTATTGGAAGGTAAGAGATAGGAGGAAAGACGAAGATGCCGAGTAAAAAGACACACTACCAAAGATGGAGAGAGAAGTGCGTTGATTATATTAAGCAACATGGTTCTTCTTATACTCGCACATTATGGTTATCGGCAGGGTGTCATAAGAGCAAGCCGGAAAATGTTATGAGTGCAACGCAGATATTGATGCGTGATGATAGATTCATAGGTGAATACGAAGAGAAAGGAAGTAAGCATGAGATTGGTAAATGGCAAGCCAAGCAGAAGATGTGGAGGTTGAGAGATGAAGAGTAAATGGTTGGTTGAAGAGAGAATAAAATACGAAGAAGACCCTAAAGTAATACAGGCTTTGAAGTGGGTTCTTGAATCCCCCGAATGTCCTTTGTGTAATCACTCACAAAAAAAGGAATTAGAAACGCAAATATTCATGGGTAATATGACTCCTGCTTATCTTGATACAACTAATGGTTGGGAAGATGGTACTACTGAAACCCACATGCAAGGACACATGACATACGACCCGCAAGAAGCGAAAGAGGTTGAGGCTACTCGCAAAGAAGCGATTAGCACTTTGGAAATGGCAGAAAATGTCTTTAGCAGAATAGAGCGTTGGTTGGATGAATGGGAAGAACAGAAAGATGCAGAAGGAATAAACGCAGAATGGATTGCTAATGCTACTCGATTAGTAGGTCAAGCAAACACAAGTCTCAAACTCATAGGAACATTGAAGCAAGAGATAGGTGTTGATTCGCAGTTGTTGTTAGCACAACAACAAGTAAATGGTGTGATGGGAATCCTCGTTGATGTTCTTAGAGCCGAACCCACTTTGCTAAATCAAATAGAATTGCGAGTAGGTGCTTTGAAAGAACCTACATACATAGACACTACATGGGAGGAAGTGTGATGGGCATTTCCTATGGTGAAGATAAGGGAGGTATGGGTTATTCCATGCCTACTAATAATTTGCGAAGATGCTCTAATTGTGGTCGTGAAGCAAGAGTTAGATACGCTTCGTGTAGAACTTACACAGACGGCAAGCGTAAATACTGCGGATATATGAGAGTGGTGAGAGAATGACTGCCGGAGAACCTGTCAAGTGGAGACCGCATTTCAATCAATTGATTGCGAGGCCGATACCACAGACAGAATATCCCAAGATTGCTCGTAAGATGTATGAAGATGGTCTAATAGCCATCTTGACATTAGATGGTGTAAAGTGGTATGCAGGTCGTTATCCCGTTCAAAAGAAGGTTGTTGGGGATATGTGGAACTTATCTAAAAGTCAAATGCAAAGGTTTGAACGGTGGGTTTATATGAACGATTCGTTTATAGAGATAGTGGAGGAGGAGTAGAGTATGGATTGTAGTTCATGTGGAATGGAAATGGAAAATGAAGAAACAAAGTGGCTTGCAGGGGAATGTTTATGCGAAGATTGTTATATCTTTGAGAAGGGGTATAATTATGCCCAATAAAGCATATAGAGAACCTGCTATTCGTGCAGCAGTCCAAAGTTGGGATTTGAGCGAATGGTTCACGGCAGACCAATTATTACCAAAGGTAATGCAAGAATTACCGCAGAAGACAATGTCTGTGAATGTATATGCAGTATCGCGTTGGCTTCGTATTATGGAAGCGAGAGGACAATTGATAGGAAGAAAAACAACGAGAGGAGTTTTAGAGTTCTCTCGCATAGAGGGTGAAGATGATGGGAGTCGTCATTTTTACGCATGATGCTTCGCCGTATAAACAGGGCGAGTATGTTGAGGGTGAAGGAATAATTTGTTCCCCTACAACCAAAGATTTGACAGTCATAGCACACATGCCTCGCATGACAAAGGAGGAATGTATGTCGTGGCTTGATTATGTTGCGTATCGTTTAGTGATAGTATGCAACAATCCACCAAAGATTAAACATGACAATGTCATTTACGATAAGTCAATCAAGAATAGCAAGATTGATTATATGCCCGCTATACAAGCAGTTCTCAAATGGGATAACAAGAATAGAGCATGGGCTTTAGCAAAGGATGTTCCCATTCCACTAATGTTATCCTTCTTGCGAGAGAATCACAAAGACATAGAACTATGGAGACTGCTCGCTAAGTCATTCAAGTGGTGTCCTAATTATTATCAAATGGCAGCAATAACATTTGGATGTAATGTTGTTGCGAGACCTTCGTATCCTGCGAAAAAACGCAAGGAGGAGGAGGATATACTGCCTTACGGATTTAGAGAAAGCGATATGTATAGAGATGAAATAATACTTGGAGATACTAAGGTATCTAATGAGATTCGTTCAGTAGCAAAAGATACTCTTCCCAAGAAAGCAAAGAAACGCAAACAGAAGGAGATGGGTTGGATATGATTGATGCTCTATGCTCTATTGTATTGTTGCTTTTAGCAACTCCTTTCAAGGAAGGTTTTGCTCAATACATGATTTTGTGGATTAATCCTAAATCGAATAAATTAGATGGTGAGAATGTGGGTGATGGGGAAGGTGATGCTAACCTTGCGTTTTTAGGTTATCTATCGGAATGAATAAATACTCTTGCGACTTAGAGATAGGTGATGGCGCGTAATAACTCTCGTATAAGAAGGAGAGTAGCGGAAATACTCTTTGAGAAAGGGAGAATGACGCGTATCGAAATGGCCTCTATATTATTAGCAGAAGGCGAGTTCCGTTCTCTACCAAACGACTCAAGTTTAACTGCTATGCTATCTAAGAACTTGCAGATTAAACAAGACGGTTTTGAGATGGTTGATGTTGGGAATGGTATTAAGACTAAGAATGTAGTCTATGCTATTAACGATGAAATTATACACAATAAAGAAGATTTGTTATACACAAGACCCTACTCAACAATGACAAACAAACAAAAACAACTCTCCTCAAGATGTGTTTCTTGTGGACAGATGCGATTGATAAAGGACAGATGGGCTGAATGTCTCGTATGCCAAAGACGGCAACCGACTGATTTATAACGACTTGTCCTTTATCGTCAAACATGGCCGACAGAAAACTCCATGCAAGAGTCTCAATGTCAAAGACCTACAAATGCGGGGCTGACATTTATGACTACGGCATGATTACTGACAAGACCGCACTCGCTATGAAGCCCTGTGAGATATGTTTTCCCGAAGGACTTAGTTTCTTGAGTAAGACCAAGAAGGTTAAGACTATTAAGGAGAAGTCTATCGGCAATATGAGCGAGGCGCAGAAATCACGGAAGAGGACTGAATGTCTCAAAGAGAAAAATATGGAGGAATGGATATGAGCAAATTGTATAGGAAGAAACATGAGGAAGAACAAGATGGAGTAATGGAAATAGTGACTGATTTACTTGATAGGGTATATGCACTAAAGGCAACTATAATAACGGCCACATTACACATAGAGAGAGGCTACGCAGGTAAAGCAAAAGAGGTATTGGAAGCAGGTCTAAGGAGTGAAGAAGAATGACTGAAACTATACTCATAGGTATAGCGGGCAACATGAAGTCCGGTAAATCCACACTTGCTCTAACACTCGCAACGAGATACAACCTACCTATTCTATCCTATGCGGAGTCTTTGCGTATGGAAGTAGCACAGGCGTTCTTCCCGAAGATGCGAAAGAATGAAGCGCGCTTCATGTGGGATAACCTTGAAGATTTAGACAAATCCAAGACGAGACCTCTATTACAGGCATGGGGTCAAGCAAGAAGAGACATGGAAGATGTTGATTATTGGGTCTTGCGTCTTCGCAAGTATGCACAGGAAAAGGGAATGAAGTTCGCTATTGTTGATGATGTAAGACACATCAACGAGGCAGAAGATGTATTGTCAAATGGCGGTATGATTATTCGCATACATGCAGATACAAACACACTGATTGAGCGTGGTGCAGAAGACTTGCATCTACAACATGCAAGCGAAAACATGGTAGCATTAGATGACCATTTAGCAAATCGCTCAAGGTGCATGGTAATTGACAGTAGCGGTAGAAGCCCACACGGTATGTTCGTGCAGGTAAAGGATGTAGTCCAAGACTTTTTGATTAGCAGGGGGCATGTAAATGGGTTTGATTGAAAAGATTAGCAAGAAGACTATGAAGTGGGTCATAAAAAGGAAGGGTCTTGGACTATGCAGAATGTGTGATGATGCAATCGCAACCGAGATGAATGAGACATGCAAAGAGTGTTATGAAGAACTATGGCTTGAGGAAATGGCTCAATACTACAAAGATGAAATGGAGGCAACACAATGAGTCTATGGTTTAGCAAACACAGACCCGACTCATGGGATAGGTTTGTAGGGCAACCTATCCTAAGAGAAGAATTGTCAAATTTAACAAAAGACAATATGCAACATTATTTGTTTCATTCCCCCGAAGCAGGAACGGGAAAGACAACTGCGGCACATCTATTAGCAAAAGAGTTAGATTTCCAATTACACATCTTCAATGCTTCCTCAAAGAGACAAAGAGGCATTGAGTTTGTTGAAGAAGATTTGATTCCATTATCGCAAAGTGGAAGATGGGAGACCATCATACTGCTTGATGAAGCAGACCGCCTAACTATACAAGCGCAAGATGCCCTCAAAGGCGTTATTGAAAATGCGACTTGTTATTTCATACTCACATGCAACGACTTGGGTAAAGTAAGTCGTTGGCTTCAATCAAGGTGTCAAGTGAGAAATTTCTCACCTATACGATTTGGCGATATGTATCATGCACTTAACATGATAGCAACAGAAGAATTGCTTGCTATTGAGTCGGAACATTTGAAGAGTATAGCAAAGAGACATGAAGGTGATTTGCGAAACGCAATATCCTGCCTACAATCCTATTCAGTTCACCCCAATAAAGAAAAATATATCTCTATTCTCGGTGATTCAAATTTCAATAGCAAGTCTTTTCTAAAGACTGCGTGTAAAGCAAAGGCGGTTGAATCCGCACATAAGATGATAGAGTCCATGCCTTTGAGACAGACAATCAAGACTGTTCTTGATTATGCCGTCGAATCGGGCGTAAGCACAGAAGCAAAAATGAAAGTGATAGATGCTTCAATCACAAGTGAGAGAGATATACTCATGGGTGTTGATGAAGTGATTGTATCATGGAATTATTGTAAATTGTTGGCATCGGTTGGTTAATAAGGACATGGGAGTTTAGGACAAAATACAAGCAAAGTGAGGCGAAGAAATATGATAGACGAAAATATGTATGAAAGAATAGCAAAAAACATCGGGTGTTCCGTAAATGAATTGAAGCAAAAACATAACTCTCTAATGGAGAGAGAAGGTGCTTCCCTTCTAAAAGCGGGTGTCACCGAGGAGGACATGCACACAAAGACATTAAGAATGGGTGCAGCAGAAATGAGAGCGACAAAAGCAAAACTATCCCGTAGTGGTTGTATTATGCTTGAAGGTATGTTCATTAGCAGTCCGAGATACAAAGATTGGGGCAAAGTATTCTACAACAAATACAAGAACTTGATGGGAACATTGAACGAAGAAGCAAGAAAGGCACTTGTAGCACAGGGTCTAATCACCCTATACCTACATGATGATGCGGGGGGATATGAAATTATCCACAATCCGTCTTTGACAAACAAACAACCTTTCGCAGAAGGTTTTGATTCTATGAATGGAAGTTCCTTGCCAAAACAAGCGACAGACATAGGGGATGGAACGGGTTTCTTCGTATGTATTGAGAATAAGAGTTCTCCTACATACCCATCCGGCTCTCCTAACTACGCATACGGAAAGGCAAGGGCAACGCAAGACCTTGAAAGAACCTGCACATTTGTAGGTAGAAAGCAAGGTGAAGACGGCATTCAAGTTATTCCTTTCGCATTTAGAGGAGACTTGGCTAAGGTAAATTACCCTACCTTCATGCCTCTAAGAATACCTGCGAATCTATCGAAGAATGGCAAAGCATACGCTAAGGCGGGTGTTTCGCACTATACTCTTGAAAGTGAAGTCGCAAACATATTCCCTTATGCACCTTTGGATTCCGAAGGTAAAGGTATTATCGCAGATAATATGAAGGTATTAGATGGTCTTGATTCTATTGAAGAGTATGTTAATACTCTTAACGATAAAGAAAAGTGGGATGCTCTTGCATGTATTGTCATGGAAGTCGCACACATTGACCCAAGAGAGAAAGGTGGCTACATCATGGCTCTTGCAGACTTAGACTTAACGAGTATGTCTCCTCCGCTTGACCTATATGTGAACGCAGAAGAAGAAACCAAAGTGGACTTTGGTATAGGCTCTATCTTAGCGGTTGTAGGACAACCATACATAGGAAGAGAAGGCGACGGAAGACTTGCTATTACAGGATGGCATTGTATTGAATCTCTTGGTTCGCATCAAGCGACCCTCGATGAAGCGTATGGTGAAGAAGACGACGATTGGGAGTGATTTAGATGACATGGGGGAGTAACGCAAAGAAAGAAGAAAAGGTCGAAGAGAATGTCTTTGGTATAGAGCATTATAGGGAAATGTTCGCAAGAAAGCGAACTACCAATTCCCCTATTAGAATGTCTTTGACGGGTAAAGAGAATACGGCTAAAACGGGTTCTGCGGTATCTATCGCAAGAGAGTTTTTAGGTAAAGATAAGACTATTATCATTCTCGATATTGACAATTCAGCAGTTCAAACAATCGCACACGACTATGCACACGACGAGAACATTAGAGTCATTCCAATATTTGATGAGACCGATGCTTCTATCTTCAAAGAAGATAATACTACTGATTGGGTTGCTCTTGTTGATAAGATGGGTTTCTTCATCAAGATTATAGGAGAGCAAGCGAAACAAGGCGAGATAGGCGCAGTTATCATTGACGGTTGTTCCACTTTCTTAAAGTGGTGCGAACAGGCTATGACCTATGTTCTAATGAATCGCAGTAAAAATCCTATCAATGTCGAAGATGGTGATAGATTCAATCAAGCAGAATGGAGAGTTCGCAATCAATTGTTCCGTGATGTAATGAATCGCGCACATCAATTACCAGTTGATGCAGTATTCTTTACCTTCCACCTAAAAGATGTGAGGCAATTCGCAGATTTGGGCAACGGACAGAAGGGCTTGATGAAAGTCGGAGAAGTTCCGGATTGGGAGAAGGGAACTATGCGATTGTTTTCGCAGCAGATATTCCTCGCAAGATACACCAAGAAAGGTGATATCGCAGCAGGTGTTAAGGCTGACCCGAATATGAAAGAAGGTTCATGGGAGATACGAGCAAGTATTGAAGAGATGAAAGGCTTTAATCAAGAAGAACTCGGAACTACTCACACTATATTAGAGGTCAAAGACCGTAAAGCGAAGTGGTCGGGCTACCCTTTCTTGTCGTGGGGGTGAAACCCTGCCTCTAAAAATTAGGCTTGTCCGAGAGGGTAGGCGCAAGAAGAACACTCATTATGGTGTGGTAGTAAAAGACGACTACACTTATTTTCTGTGTAGGGGAGTATCGCAGTTTGGCAAGCATGAGCATGTCGAAGGAGAAGAATCTAACTGTTCCTACTGCAATAAGATACTGAAAGGTAGAAACCTTACATTGGATTTATATGAACATGGGGAGGTTGAAGATACATGGCAACAACGATAGAGAAGGCACAATTGGTAAAGTTATTGAAGAACACACAAAGGAAATGCACCATTAATGGGAAGCCCATTAATCAAGTTAAAGGTTGCGTTTTGCATAGCAGAAGTGCTATCAAATTAGAGACTACCATGATTGTTAGAGATGGAAAGACAAGTCTATCGGAGTTTAGTGTGAAAGGCAACATTAATGATGATGGAGACGAAAGTATAATTGTTCCCGACATTGACATGCTTCTCGGTGTCCTATCAAAGCATAAAGGCAAAATCACCTTGACACAGGATGATGATAAATTGCGAGTCAAGTCTAACTCAAAGACTACCACACTTACGGCAGATAAGAGAGCAAAGGCTTTCCCACATACAACAGATACTATTCTTGAGTGGTCTTTAAAATCGGAAGAGAGAGCAGAAAGTATAGACGGAAATACATATATTACTGCGAATGGTGAAGTTATTTCGCCGTCAGCCTCGACTGTTGGACTTGACCCTATCGTATTCAAAGATGCTATTGAAAGCGGTTCTGTAAATTCGCAGAAAGTAAATCGCTTTGAATTGTATAGTGATGGTGACTCTTTGTTCTTGAGAGTAGGACAAGATACCAAAGGCGAAACTACTACCTATCTTTGCGAGATAGATAAAGACTTAGACATTGAGCCTTGCTTGTTTGAAGGCGGTCTTGAGAATATTGATTACGGAAACCTACTGACAATCCACTTTATTAACTTTGCAGAATATGGTCAAGGTATGAGCATACTATTGCGATTCGCAGGTGGCTTTCTCTTCCAAAGAGGAGTTTTGTGATGCCTATTAATCTGTCCGAGTGGTCGCAAGAGATTGCCGAGAATAATCCTCGCAGACTCAAGAATATATACAGTCGGGCAGTAGCACTAAATCACGATGATTTGATAAACACACTATCCAAGATGGGTAATGTGATGAGTCTTCGCAAATTGCACAGAAAGATAGCAGTTATGTATATCGTCTTGCAGATGGAAGAAGATGAATTGATTTCCGCTAACGATGTTCTAAAGAGAAGTTTAGATATTGTGCGATTTAGAGCAGGTATGACCGTTGATATGTGCGGTCATGCTCTAAGATTAATAGAAAGATGGGGTTATATAGAGAAGTTATCCTCTCCAAAATGGAAAGACACAAAACAATACAGGAGGACTTCGCTTGAATGAAATAGTAGTCGGAGATATAATGGAAGTCACCTTACCAACTAATCTATATCGCTCTTGTATTACAAGCCCTCCTTATTTTGGTATGCGTTCTTATGGGGATGATGATGCCGAAATAGGGAAATCGCAGACCCTTGATGAATACATTGACAGTATGGTAAATATATTTAGGAAGGTGCGAGATAGTCTAACAGACGACGGCACACTATGGTTAAACATAGGAGATTGTTATAACGGTAGTGGTGGCGCAGGTTCGGACTACAAAGAAGGCGGAATCAAATCTTCAAAGAACAAGTGGGGTGCGAGAAATGTAGCAAACCTCCCACCTAAGAATCTACTCGGTGTTGGTTGGCTTGTAGCACTTGCTTTGCAGGAAGATGCTTGGATTTTGCGAAGTGAAATAATTTGGAATAAAAGTAAAGCATATCCTCAACCGGAAGCATACATCAAAAGACCTATTCCTAAACATGAAAGAATATTTATGTTTGCTAAAAACAAAGATTACTTCTATGAACCTGCGAATCTATTTACTGTGTGGGATATGACCCCTGCTAATAACGGACACGAAGCACCGTTTCCATTGGAACTTCCGGAGAAGTGTTTGTTAGCAAGCACAGAAGAAGGGGATTGGGTTCTCGACCCTTTCGCAGGTTCGGGAACTACCGGAGTAGCAGCATCGTTAAATAATCGCAACTCGACTATGGTTGAGTTATATGAAGAGTCAGCCGAGAGAATGAAAGAGAGATTTGAGGCACTTCCTAAGAAGGAAGGTATTGATTGGTTGTGAGGCGGATTTATAAGGTCTTCATACCTATTAATACTCATGGAGTGGAGAATTTCAAAAGGATGGACATATACAGACTTAGAACATAATTGGGTAGGAGAAGGCTTAGTAAGAGCGCATGAGAGGGGTTATCCTCAAATATACAACGATGCAATATACTATGTCCTTATGGTTGATGATTACCCCGTAGGTTATACTACGGCTACACTTGTATATGATGCACACAATAAACTAAGTTTCGTATTTGTTGGCAACACCTATGTTAAGTTAGAGTTTAGAGGCAACGGGTTTCACAAAGAGTTGTTAAAGGAAAGGAATGAGCAAATCAAAAAGTTAAGCGTTCCTATTGTGGCTATCTTAAATCCTTTTGGTAAGACTCCAACGGAGAGACTAAGAGATGTTGTCGTTAGTCTCGGTTATGAACCGATAGCACATAATGATGAACTATTTACTAAATTGCATCTTGATATGAAAGAATACGAGATGTGGTGTTTGTAATGATTGTTGAGAGAGGAAGAGGAAGCACAGTCATTGTAAGGCATAGAGATAGCGAAGGCAAGAGGCAGACAACCAAAATCACAGGCCATAGACCCTACCTATATGTCGAAGAACATATTGATGTTATCCCCCTTGAAACCGAAAGTGGTTTTACAGGTCTATACGGAGAGGACATAAAGAAAGTATTTTTCGGCACAACGCAAGATTTGTCGGAGTTTCGCAGTAGCAACCCCGACACATCAACATGGGAAGGTAATATCCCCTTCACCAATAGAGTTCTTGTTGATAGCGAATTTGAATGCCCTAAGTACGAACATAGGGTTTGGTTCTTCGATATGGAATGGAAGATTGATGGTGGCGAGATAACTATAATTGTAGTGCGTGATTCTATCAAGGGCGAGTTTGTTTTCTTTACACATGAAGATTATGAGGCAGGTAATTACACAAGCATACCTTGTAAGAATCACCCCTATGGTGATGAGGCTTGCGAAACAGACGGGCGTTCATTCAAGGCTTTCAACAACGAATCCGAGATGTTATCGGCATTTGCTAAATTACTCAATTCGCATGACCCCGATATATTGACGGGTTGGAATGTAGTCAATGCAGATTGTCAGCAGTTATTCAAGAGATTCAAACACAATAACTTAGATGTGAGAATGCTCTCTCCTATGAGGAGAGTGCGTTATGAGTTCGGTGATTGGGGTCAGCCCATAGTAGGGATAAATGTCATAGACTTGATGATTGCGTTTAGCAAACTGTGGGTTATGAAGAACGGTCAATTACCTTCTATGGGTCTCGATGCAGTTTCTTTGCATTGTCTAAAAGACAAGAAACTTCCTCTTGAAGATGGTCACGATACATACTACACAGACTTTGGAACATATCTTGATTACGCAAGACAAGATGTTGATTTGCTACCGAGACTAAATGATTTGGTTGATGCTCTCGGATATTATACTGCTCTACAACATATTGTAGGTTGCGATATTAGAAGCACACCATTTATCACAAAGATGTTCACCTATCTAAGTATGAGAGATAAGGACTTTGATAGAAAGATTCCTACTAAACCGCAGTTTGGGAAGGTGGAATATGAAGGTGCGGAGATAATGAAACCGCAAGCGGGAGTCTATAAGAATATAGGGATATTCGATGTGAGAGCCATGTATCACAGTAATGTGGATAAATACGGTATTTGTTGGACTACTCTCGATGAAGAAGGGGAAGACTGCGGTAATGGTATCAAATTCAGTATGGATAAGAAGGGTCTATTATGCAGACAGATGGATAAAATGACTGAACTTCGCAACATATACAAGAAGAAGATGAAAGAATCGGAAACCGAGATGGAGAATAAGAGATACGACGCTCTCCAATTCGCAACAAAATCCCTTGTTGCTTCTATGTACGGGGTAGCAGGAGACGCAAAGTTCGGTATGTATCACCCCGATATTGCTGCTGCGATTACATTTACTTCAAGACAGACATTGGGCGAATTGCGAGACCACGCAGAACAACTTGGATTCCCCGTTATCTACGGACATACCGATTCTATTATGTGCGAAGTTCCAACACCGGAACAAGGGCTTGCTGCATTGTCTATTATCAATGAGGAAATGAAACCAATAATCACGGAGTTTGAGAAGTGGTCTTCCGCTTTCTTGATAATGGCAAAAAACAGATACGCAGGTATGGTTCAATGGACTGATGGTGATTACCATGAAAGAGAGTTCTATGTCAAAGGTATAGAGATGAAGCAAAGTAGGCTACCTAAAGCCATGAAAGATGCTATGGTAGGAGTGATAGATGCTATACTGACAGACACTAAGGAAGAAGTAATAACTATGCACTTAGGTTCTCTTATATCAAAGATAGTTAGTGGAGATATACCCGTTGAGGATTTGACAATAAAGGGGAAACTCAAGAATGATTTGTCAAAATATTCTGTTCTTAGTGAAGCAAGAGCAGGTGCTAAGTGGGCTAATGATAATTTGGGTAAAGGTTATCGCAAAGGAGATTACTTTCTATGCACCATTGATGAACATGGAAACTACATAGGTTTCGATTCTCCCGATGAGATAGAGGGAATCGCAAAAATTGGATACCAACAGTTAGCAGATAAATATATTCTCTCAAAGGTATTACCTTATTATGAAGTAATGGGATGGGATAGTATGCCACTTGAAAATAAACTTCGTGGTATAGGCGATATGGAGTGGATTTGACGATAGATTTATATTGATAAAGGAGAGTGAGATAAATATGCCAAGCAAGAGAAAGCCGACAGTAAGAGAATTAGAGAGCAATTTAAACGGTATGGCGAGTCGAATTGACTCGTTCCTAAATATGTTCGTTAAAGAATTAGAAAAGCACAACATGATTATATCAAAACTACTTGAGAGTCTTGATATGATGCACATAGAGGTATGTCCTCATTGTGACGGAACTATTAGAA
>Ga0181407_1000352_pt1 | contig 15629 bp, 26 predicted proteins | sample 30SPOviralmetaG_FD_130136 | JGI IMG/M metagenome (GOLD analysis project Ga0181407, IMG submission 130136) | Marine viral communities from the oligotrophic San Pedro Time Series (SPOT) site, San Pedro Channel, CA, USA - 30 SPOT_SRF_2012-01-26 | ecosystem: Environmental > Aquatic > Marine > Strait...
ATATGACAACTGTTATACAATCAGTTGCCTTCACATATGATGCAAGCATGGGTACGCTGTGAGCAAGTGACGTGTGTGTCACATGTCGAGCACATATACACACCCCTCCATACGTGTGGACACATCACATGCTACACACGAGGCTTCAAACTGATTCGTTTACCCTCCAAAAAGTGATTCGTTTTTACCCTAACAAGTCCCACATTGGACTTAATTTGCTCCATATACTACTACGTAGTAAAATAGGTGTTGACACCATCGGATTTTTCTGATCTAACTGATTGCATCGAAACGGCAAACAAGCCACAAACAAAAAGGAAATTTATTATGACAAGAACAACGCCAAACCCTACATTCGCTAACAACGCTAACACTGATACACAAAAAGTTGTCTTACCTACTCTTGAACTTGAAGGTGCAGACATAGCTAGATTATACCTACTAGAAGTAGGTCATGATTCCAAGCGTCTAACTAGGAATACTAAACCTGTAGTAGGTTTGGATACTAGGTTGGGCAATGAAATGAGAACTCTAAAAGCAGAGTTTGAAGGTGGTAGAATACCAACTTGGAGATTGAGAGAATGTCAAATGCATATAGTTGACAAACGTAGACGTAGTGAGGCATTATGGTTCGTTGAAAACGAAGTTGAATGTCGTGAGTTTATTGCTAAAAGCAAGAAAGGTTTCACATCACTTACAGCATTGCAAAGTGCAATGAAGAAAGCTAATAAGAAAAAAGAATCATCTACTGATGATAAAGCGTCAACAGGTAAATCTAGCAAAGCTAGTGCAACACCAACTGAGGCTACTAGCGAAGCTAAACCTGCAACTAAAGAGACAATCTTTAAAGAGTTGCTTGCCATATGTAAGGCTAGTGATGTGAACATCATGGACATTGCAGAGATGCTTATGCTTGAAGCAGAAATGCTTACACCAGAAGAATTAGCAGATGAAAAAAAGGTAGCATAATATAAGTTTACTTATAGGTTACATCTGGCTCTCTCTCCCTAGCTAGGTGTAACTTTATAAGTTAACTAGTCCAATGTTGGACTTACATATGAAAGGAAATGTCAAATGGCATACAGAACATCAAGGCAACGTAAGCGTCAAGAACAGCTACGTGAAGCATTCAAGCACACAGTCATGGGTGCAATGATGGGTTTTATTTTGGGTAGTGCTTTATTTCTACCATTTTTATTGAAAGGTTAATGTTATGTTAATTGAACGTAAATCAATTTATTCTGGCACTATAAGTGCAATGGATATTGATGTAACACCAACGCAGATTAATGCATGGTACTGGCAGGGTGAGCTTATCCAAAATGCTATGCCTAACATATCTGCACAAGAACGTGAGTTCATTGCTACAGGTATCACACCCACAGAGTGGGACGAAATGTTTAACTAGTCCAATGTTGGACTTATATCTTGAAAGGATATTAAAATGATTAAAGTAATCAATGCTGATAAGGCTGTAACAATTGCGTTTGAAAAAAGAACTAAGTATCTTAAAGACGTATTAGAACTTGCTATAAGCGAAGGCAGAAATGCGTTGAGTGTTTCATCGCACAAAACTAATTCTGTAGATGTGGCACAATTGCGTGAGTATGGCTATGATGTTTGGGTAAATCCAGACAATGGTGATGCAGTTATAAGTTGGGGTATTGTATAATGGGTAATCGAGCGACACTTGAAGTAATAAATCAAGACTATTCTTGGCAAGAAACACCTTGCTACATATATGTACACTGGTCAGGTAGCCCTGAGACTGTGACTGAACTAGTAAAAGGTGCATCATCTAACATGCGTAAGTCTGATGTTAACTATGCTACTGCTAGACTAATAGCTCACATATGTAACTATGTGGAGGGTGGTTTGTCTGTAGGTGTACAAAAGAACAAAGAAGATTGGGATAATGGACACTATGTCATAGATATGAGTAATGGTAATATCAAGAATGATGATACGCTTATAGCTGAAGGCATACAGTTTGGTAATTTTTAACTTAGTCCAATGTTGGACTTAATATTGTGAAAGGATTTATATGAAATTTAAATTGCATACAAACACACATTACACCATGCCAAAGCCTAGTCGTGCGGATCGTATAGCTCGGCTGCGAGCACGTATTGAGCTACAGCGTAAGTGTGCTTCACCTGTTGTCGATGTAGTGTATGACAACAAAAATAATGTAGTAGAGTTTGTGAGTGACTCAGGTTGGAAAACCTACAGCAAATCATAACACTACTACTACGTAGTAAAATAGTGCTTGACAACAGGTTGGTTATCTGATTTGTTGTTAAGCATCGGAACTAGTCCAACGTTGGACTTCACATAAAAAGGATTACATACAATGAAAAAGAATAACATGTTCAACACTCCTGATTCAGTTGATCAGATACCTGCATTGATAAAGAACGTAATAAAGTTTATTGAAGCACCTAAAGGTAAAGGTGATACAGTTGAAGCAATAGTTTCAATCATGATGATAAATAATTTTATTGCAGACAATCAAAACGATTGTGGTGATTGCGCTTTTATAAAAGAAGAATCTGATGGCATGATTGATGTATGCCCAGAATGTGCAGAGGATACACAGTAATGTATAGTCGTGATGTAAGAGAAATCAAATCGTTTGTCCGTTGGGGTGGTACAGATGCATTTGTAAACACTGGCTTGTTTGTATTGCTAACGATACAAGCAGGTTTATCCACAGTAAAAGGTAGCATGGAAAAAGTAAGCATAGATGGTGTGAAAGCCAATTGCTTATGGGGCAAAAAAGATGAAGGTTACAAGTACCTTATCAAGCATGGTGACTACCTACGTAGTGAGATGTACAAGATTGCAGATGCAAAAGGTTACAACAGTGTTGAAGCTTGTGCTGATGTTGTTGAGTTATTTATGCAAGTACCTAACTTGGGTATGGTCAAGGCATCTTTCCTTGCTCAATGTTTAGGTTTCAATGTGGCTTGTATTGATGGACACAATGTCAAGCGACTAGGTATCAATCCTAACTTGGTTAAGACACCACCAAAGGCTATGAAGCCAGAGACTGCACGTCGAAAGGTTGAAGAGTACATAGTACTTACTCAACGTTCTGGTTCAAAGTATTGGTGGAACACATGGTGCGAGTATGTTGCAGGTAACAAAGCTAATCGTAAGCTTACTACAGGCAATGTCGTATCTAAATTTCATGTAGAATGTATAACATACGGGAGGTAACATATGAATGCAGTATACTATGAAGAACTTTATTAAGTTCACTAAGTCCAACATTGGACTAACTACTAAGAAGAAGAAGCCTAAGCGTGATGATTGGAAGCGTGAGCGTTCAACAGCACGTAAGATTAAAACTAATATGCAAAGAGGCATAACAGATTATAAACCAAAACGTATAGCATAAGGAGCTAACATAAAATGACTACTATTTCAAAACCACTAGTAAAAAACACTAACCCAGAACTATATGTGAAGCACACAGCACACATGTCAAGAGCAGGTATTCATACCTACAACTATGCATCTGTTGATGATTACATTCTACAGAACTGGAGAGTGTCTACTATAAAACAGATTGCATCTGACTTAAACGAATACCCTAATCGTATTGTATATAGGGTACAAGTACTACAATCTGTAGGTTTAATAGGTAGCAAGTACACTACTAAGCGTGCTACATTGAAGACACAACAAAAGATGCTTGTCACTTGGTTGGCAGATATCAAACAACAATTGGAGGCGTAATAACAATGTCAAATAAAACACAAGCACAGTGGAAAGCTGAACGTATGGCTAGGTATAAGGTAAATAAAAAGTTATTGGCTAGTATGTCTAAGGAACAGCGTGAAGCTATCGAAGAAGCTCAAAAGGTTTTGCGTGACACGTATTCTATGGCTACAGAAGCGCATGATCTATACATGTCAGACATAGGTAAGATTGAGTCAGCTTGGTATTCACTGAGGTTTGCATTCAAAACTGAGGAAGAGTAACGTATGCCTGTTATGGCATATGAAGTCACGTTAGCCATTGACAGTGAGAATACTATCATTAAGTTAGATGATACGTATCCTTCTGTCAGTGATTGGCGTACAGCTTCGGAGTTTGCTATTCATATGATGATGCGTAGCAAACCTGATTCACGAGTTGAGTTTGTCGATTGTAGTGAGAGAGTACATGAGGTATACTCATCATGGGGATACATAAGTGAAACCCCACCATCAATTCAATAAGTCCAACGTTGGACTAACCATGAAAGGAAATATAAAATGCATTGGGATACATACTTAGTTGATTTAGATATACCAAAAGAATGGAAGTGTACAAGCCATCATCATGATGAACTACCAAGCTACCAAGTAAATGGTCTACACATATGGATGGGCAGCCATGATGCAAATGTGCGTGAGGCTGATGCAAAAAACATTTGGGGTACAGATTGGGGTATGTTTACACGTTTCATAGCTCAATTGGCAAGCACCTACAATGGTGAGTCAGATGATCATGCATGGCTATGTAGTACTGATAGCTTTGAAGAGCTACAACAATTTGTAAAGGAATATAACAATGAAGATTAGAACACAACTATCCTTATGTGATGGCTTATCAGGTGGTCAGATAGCAGGTGATAAGATAGGCTTACGTGCTGATACTTATATAGCTAGTGAGATAGACCCACATGCTATTAAAATTACACAGAAAAATTATCCTGACACTATACAGGTAGGTGATATGACTGAGTGGAGATCATGGGATATTGATTGGTCACAAGTTGATCTAGTCACAGCAGGTTTCCCGTGTCAGGCATGGTCAGTTGCAGGTCAACAGCAAGGTGATCGTGATCCACGAGGTCAATTGTTTTGGGTAGTACTAGACATCATGCAACATGTGCTAGAGCATAACCCTAATGCTAAGTACCTAATGGAGAATGTTAGAATGTCGAATGCTTTTGAGGAGTACATCACGTACCACACTGAGCAAGCATTGCCTAATGTAAACAAGTACCTAATCAACAGTGCGCTAGTGTCTGCACAGAATAGGAAACGTTTCTATTGGACTAACATCGAAGGTATTCAACAACCAGAAGACAAAGGTATAGTATTGAAAGATATACTTGAGGATGGTTTGACTGACAGAACTAAGTCACATTGTCTTGATGCTAATTATTTCAAGGGTGGTAATCTCAAATCATACTTCGAGAAGCATCGTAGACAGTTGGTGTTTAGTGATGATCAGATGTGTCATGTAGGTGACGCTGATCTAAAAGGTCACGGATATGTACGAAGGGTGTATGCAGCCGAAGGTAAAGCACCTAGTCTGTGTGCCTCAAGTGGTGGTAACTTAGAGCCTAAAGTATTGGTGAAGGGTGGGCGTATGGTTGGTCGAAGACTAGATGCTAATGGTACTCGTAAAGATTATGATACAACTATACCTATCAAACAGATGATTGAGGTCAGAGAAGATGATAAAACTAATTGTTTAACCACAGTAACTAAGGACAGTATCTTGATTGAGAACTTGTCTTGGCGTAAGCTAACACCATTAGAATGTGAACGCTTACAAACAATACCAGATGGGTACACTGAAGGTGTATCAAACACACAGCGTTACAAGATGCTCGGCAATGGGTGGACTGTAGACGTGATAGCACATATATTGAAAGGGTTATGATATGACAATTAAAGAGCTAATATTGCAACTTGAACAAGCACTAGAGTCTCACTATTCAGATGAACTTGTGTGTATTTATGATCAAGATACAGGTGAGCGTATAGATATAGAAATTGTAGATGATACAATTGATGGTGAAGTACAACTAAATGTAAAGGAGTTTTACAATGACTGATGAAATACAAACATATAGTATGTCCAAAGCTTTAAGGGCTTATGCAGAAGGTTATGCAGTATACATAGCACACCCTCTTGATGAAGACCCAGATGATAGACTGTTTAGCGCAGATGAAATCATGAGAGCTGATGGACATTTATTTATAATAAAAGAAGTAGTGTTTGAATACACATAAAATACAAAGGAGATAAAACAATGACACAATATAAACCATACTACAGAAGTAAACCTGTAACAGTACAAGCACGCAAAGAGAAACGTGATGCAACTATAATGACGATAGCCGTAGTAATATTCACAGCATTTGCTATGTTAGGTATTGGCTTTGCTTTCTCAGTGTTAGTTCGCTATGTAACTAGTTTGATATTATAAAGCATTGACATTACTATACAAACATGGCACAGTTGCCACATACTTAAACAAATGGAGAATAATATGACTTATATACCTGATCACCTAGACTTCAAAGTAGCATTTGAACCAACAAAAATGCACGATAAGAAGTACGTTATCAATGAAGATACAGGTGAATACCTTGGCATTGTGGGTAATACATTCCAGTGTGCAGCACATGGTGATTTCTTTCGTGGTGTAATGGACACTGCTACACAAGAGCTAGGTGCTGATGCATTAGATGGTGCAGTCAATCAGTTTAGAACAGCACGTAATGGTGCATGGGCTATGCTTGACGTGACACTACCTAACATCAAGACTAAAATTACAACTGACAAAGCTGAGACTGAGATTGGTAACAGGATCATCAGCTTACATGGTATTGATGGATCATGTAGTAACCAAGTATTCTTTGGTGCTATAGATTTCTTCTGTACTAACGGCATGATTACTGGTGATCACGACAAGGTGCGTAAGAAGAACACATCTAACTTTACTATGGATAGTTTTATCTACGAACTAAATCGTGCTCGTACTGACTTCTTTGATCAAGCTAAGAGAATGCAAGTGTGGGCAGAGACTAGCCTCAAGTTCATCAATGTAAAAGATTTGATTGAGAGTATCATTAGCTCTAAGACTAAGGCTGAGAAGATGTTCAGCTTGTATAATGCTGAGGCTAGTGTGCGTGGACACAACAAGTTTGCATTGTATTCTGCCTTCACTAACTACGCTAGTTATGCTGATGAACGTAATGGTTTCAACCTACGTAACACGGGACATGATACACAAGCTATCAACATGTGGTCACGTGAGCAAGAGGTATCCAAATGGGTAAGCAGTAATCAGTTTCGTGTATTGGATGTTGCTTAATGCCTAAGCTACCTAGATATGTACAAGAGAGAGTATCACCTCACGGGGTGATCTCTTACAGATTTAATCCGCCGCAGAACTTAGTGGATGAGGGTGTGGTATCACGTCAAGAGTATGGCACTGACCTCAAGGAAGTGCGTAGTATTGTGAAGGAGTTGAACGCAGACATTGACCATTGGCGTGAACAAAAAGCGACAGTGGTACAGATAAAGCCATCAAGTAAGGTGACAGATTTGATTAACTACTACTATCAATCTAATGATTTCAATATGTTACGAGACACAACTAAGGTGGATTACAGATACTTCCTAACCATACTCCATCAGACTATGGGCGGTAAGAAGTATGACAGTGTAACAACTAAGGTTGCCAAGCAAGCATATGAGGAGTGGGTTAAGCGTGGTATTAGTTTCGCTAATCATGCTGCAACATGTGCAAGTAGGGTATACAACTATGCTATTGACATGGAACATGCCACACAAAATCCTTGGACTAGCATCAAGCGTAAGGCATTGCCACAGCGTAAGGTTGTATGGTCACATGGTGATGTTGTCAGGTTTCTTGATTATTCGTACAGCGATTTTGACTACAGGAATGTAGGCTTGATTGTGCACATGGCATATGAATGGTGTCAACGTCTAGGTGACATGCGTACACTGAAGTGGGAGAACATTGACTTGCGTACACAGCGACTAGAGTTAGAGCAGAGTAAACGTAGGGCAGATGTATCACTACCAATATCAGATGATCTATGCCACATGCTGAATGAACAGCGTAATGACTTTGGCTTTCAAGATTATGTAGCACCACACCCACGACCAATGGGCGGTAAGTACCAACCATATGCAATGGAACGTTTGTCTAAGGTAGGTAGACGTGTCATGAGATTAGCTAAGTTACCAGAAGAGTTACGTCTAATGGACTTACGTAGAACAGGTGTGACACAGATGGTTGATGCAGGTGTACCAATTGGACAAGTGATGTCTGTTACTGGACACAATCATGTGTCTTCTGTGCAACCATATATGAAACATACATATGATTCTGCAAATAATGCCTTGACACAGAGAAATGTAAGTGTACAATCGAGTGCAGCGAGTAACATAGAAAGTGATACATAATGAATATACTTAGTATTATAAATGATTTGTCACTTACTAATGGTGAAACAAAGCGTATGACATGTCCTATGTGTAATACTAAGAATACATTTACTGTCACAAACAATATGGGTTCTATTATATGGAACTGTTACAAAGCTAGTTGTACAGCTAGTGGTGGTACTCGTACTACACTTACTGCTGAGGACATACGTAAGTCATTAGGACGTGTTGCAGAAGAGACACATGCTATAAGTTTCTCAAAACCTGAGTGGTTTGTACGAGATTACGAAAGCATATCAGGCTTCTGTGATACGTGGGGTCTTGATGCACAACATCTAGGTCTATTATATGATGTGAAGGAACATCGTGTGGTGTTCCCTGTTGTACACAATGGAGTTATGGTAGATGCTACAGGCAGATCACTTGGAAAACGTATACCTAAGTGGAAGAGATATGGTAAGAGTGACTTGCCATATGCATTTGGATGTGGTAAAACTGCTGTAGTTGTTGAGGACTGCGTAAGTGCTGCCGTTGTAAGTGAGAGTGGTGTATATGTCGGGGTTGCAGTGTTGGGTACGTCATTATCTAATGGACACAAGAGGTACTTGTCGCAGTTCTCATCAGCAATAGTTGCATTAGACCCCGATGCATTACCGAAGACACTGCAATTTGCAAAAGATTTACGTGGTTACATTGATGATGTCAAAGTACTACGACTAGAAGACGACCTTAAATATAGACTGCCATCCGACATGGCTAACCTTTCAACACTAGGAGAATAAAACATATGGAACTATCCCTCATACGTAGCTTGATGGACAAAGATTTCTATGATGATCACAAGGGCGCACGTTGCCCAGACAGATTGTTTAGTAAAGATGTTCGCAAGATCAAGCAAGCAATTGATGCAGCCATGAATACATACGAGCGTAGTATTACACCTGCTGAGATTGAGGCATTGTTTATGTCTAACAACCCAACGCTTACAACTGCACAGCGTCAAGCATACAGTGCATTGTTTCGTCAGGTAAACAAAGAACAACCAATGGGTAGTGATGTAGCACAAGAGGTGTTATCAAAACTATTCCAACAAGTAATTGGTGAGGACATTGCTAACCTTGGCTTTGATTATGTCAATGGTAGTAAGTCTAGCTTAGAACCTTTACGTCAAATGCTTGAACAGTATGGTGACGACTTCACACCTAATCTAAAGGTTGAGTGGGAAGACATTGACCTTGATACTATCATTGCTATGACTGACCTTGAGTCACAGTGGACGTTCAACATACCCACACTCACACGTAAGGTGGAAGGTATCAATGCAGGTCACTTGATTGAAGTAGGTGCTAGACCTAATACTGGTAAGACTTCTTTCCATGCGTCACTTGTTGCAGGTCCTAATGGGTTTGCGTGGCAGGGTGCTAAGACAGTTGTGCTATGTAATGAGGAAGGATACCATCGTGTAGCACACAGATACATTACTGCTGCAACTGGTATGGACAAGCATGAGATCGTTAAGAATAGAGCGCATGCTATGGCTACGTTTGCTAAGATACGACCTAACATCATGTTCAAAGATGCAACAGGACGTGATATGAATTGGGTTGAGTCAGTATGTAAGTCATACAAACCTGATGTAGTTATACTAGACATGGGTGACAAGTTTGCACGCACTGCAGGTTTCTCACGTCCTGATGAAGCACTCAAGGCCAACGCAATACAAGCTAGGCAGATAGCTAAACAACAGGACTGTGCAGTATTCTATATGTCTCAGCTATCAGCCGAGGCAGAAGGTAAGGTTGTACTCAACCAAGCTATGATGGAAGGCTCACGTACAGGTAAAGCAGCAGAAGCTGACTTGATGATTATGATTAGTAAGAACCCAACTGTAGAAGGACAAGAAGAAGAAGACAATCAACGACACATCAATGTAGTTAAGAACAAACTATCTGGATGGCATGGCATTGTACACACCGACCTTGAGTACAAGATTGCTAGGTACGTATGTTGATAACGTGGTTAGATGTATCATTACTGGGGTTGGTTGCAATACTTGCATTCAATCTCTGGGAACAGAATAGACAAAGAGCATTACTTGAGAATATACTACGTGATGTATATGATTTAGTAAACAAACATAACTCATTGGCAGATGCCTTCGTAGAATTGGCTAATGACTTTGACGAACAACAGGAGATTAATAATAATAATGGCTAAGTGGAAAGAGTTTGAAATAATGAAAGAGCATCATGTGTTTGATCCTGTTGAGCGACCTGCACATTACAATCAAGATGGTATTGAATGTATAGATTATATACGTCAGGTGTTAGGAATAGATGGGTTCATTGCATATTGTCATGGTAACATGATCAAGTATCAGCATCGGTATCGTTACAAAGGTAATGGTGTAGAGGACATGAAGAAAGCTGAGTGGTATGTAAAGAGAATGAATGAGGCATTAGGGGAGAAACATAGATGAGATGTAGTAGATGCGATGTAGAACTAACAGAAGAAAACCACCCACCTTCATGGAGAAAATCCAATCAGACAAATTGTAAAAGTTGTATGGGTCAAAATAATAAGTCAAATAATCCACAAAGAATGTGGGTCAATGGTAAGTATATACCTAAGTCACACCCACTACACAAGGCAGGTAACTACAAATCATTTGGTGATCTAGCCTTTGGTTCTCTTAACAACTACAAACAAATCAAAGAAGGTTATGTGTATGCAATTAGTAACTCCGCATGGCCTGATTGGATCAAGATAGGTATGGCTATTGATGCAGAAGATAGACTGAGTAGCTACCAAACAAGCTCACCTATGCGTAACTACAGGTTAGTACACTCTGTATACTGTAAAGATCGCAGTGAGTCTGAGCGTTCAGCACATATACTTGCAGCACGTAAGGCGAATATACCTTGGAGTAAACAAGACAATGGTGAGTGGTTTAATATAACTGAGTCAGAAGCTGTTGATATACTAAAGGAGATTGCAGTTGATTGAAGCAACATACATAGATCATATGGGTAATGACTTGTCTGTAGTTAATGCAGCTCGTGTTAGCTTCGGTAAGAAACACACAAAGTTTCTTGATGCGGATAGTAATTTGATACGCTATCTTGCGGAACACAAACACATGTCACCCTTTGGGCATTGCTTTGCATCCTTCCATGTTAAAGCACCAATCTTTGTGGCACGTCAGTTAGTTAAACATAAGTTTCTACGTTGGAATGAGATTAGTAGAAGGTATGTAGATGAAGATGTTGATCTGTATTACCCACCTAATGACGTATGGCGTGGACGTAGTGAGGATAAAAAACAGGGATCAGATGGTGAAGTAGACCTAAAGTACCCTGCAATGAATGGGTTCTTGCTTGACGATTTAATAGAAGAAAACGAATCGCAGCGATTATTATATAGAAATCTATTGAAAGCTGGAGTAGCTCCAGAGCAAGCACGTATGGTACTACCACAAAGTACAATGACTGAGTGGTATTGGTCTGGTAGCTTAGATGCCTTTGCTGATATGTGTAACTTACGTTGCAAGAATGACACACAATATGAAACAAGAGTAGTTGCTAACAAGATTAGTAAAAAACTTCTTGACTTGTTTCCTGTTTCATGGGAAGCATTAAAGGAGAATGATAGATAGATTGGAGTTGGTATGATACTTACCTTAGATGTAGAGAACACAGTAGTAAAAAGAAATGGTAAGCTTCACCTTGACCCATTCGAGCCTGAGAACACACTTGTTATGGTGGGTATGCTAGATGATAACAATAACGAAACTATTATTACATTCGATCATTCAGAGCAAACACCAACTGCAAATGGACGAGCTATTGTTCAAGATAAATTGGACAAGACTCGTCTGCTTGTAGCACACAATGCACCCCATGATCTACTGTGGTTGTGGGAGTCAGGCTTTACATACGATGGTGATGTATTCGACACTATGCTTGGCGAGTACGTATTACAACGTGGTCAGAAGCAACCACTATCCCTTGAGGCATGTGCAGAACGTTACATGCTAGAGACACAGAAGCAAGACTCATTGAAGGAGTGGCTCAAGGCAGGTAAGTCAGTACGTGACATGAATCACGCTGAGTTATCAGAGTACTTGTCTGCTGACCTTCATGCTACACAGCAATTGTATGATCGTTTGCGGATATCATACGAGGGATGCAGTACACTAGAGCCAACCATCAAGCTGACTAATCAGTTAGCTGTACACCTAGCACGTATATACCAACGTGGTTTGAAGGTTGATATGAATGCACTAAACTCTGTTAGAGAAGAGTTCGAACAAGAACGTAATCAACTAACAGTTTCACTTGAGCAGCAGACTGCAGAGCTAATGGGTGACAGACCTATTAACCTCAATAGTCCAGAGCAATTGTCTTGGGTTATATATAGTCGTAAGCCACACGATAAGAAGTTCTGGAAAGAATTGTTTGATGATCGTATGCCTGACGCAGAATACAAACGTAATGTAAATGCGTACAGTAGTAAGTTATTCAAACAGAAAGCTAGTCAATGCCGTACATGTAATGGCACTGGCAAAACATGGAAACAAAAGAAGGATGGTACACCATATGCTAAACCAAATAGATGCGTTAGTTGTGACGCTACAGGATATAGTTTTACTGATATTGATAGTAGGGTGGCTGGGCTAAAGTTCACACCACCTACTGCTAAGTGGATCAGTGCCAATGGTTTTGGTACAGGCAAGGACAATCTATTATTCCTTGAAGGTATTGCAAGATCAAGAGGTATGAAAGAAGCTGAGACATTCTTACGTAATGTACGTAGGTTGTCTGCAGTTGAGACTTACCTCAGCAGTTTTGTTGAGGGCATTGCTAACTTCGTCAAGCCTGATGGCCTACTGCATGTACGTTTATTACAGCATCGTACAGGTACAGGCAGACTATCAGGTGCTGACCCTAACATGCAGAACATGCCACGTGGTGGTACATTCCCTGTTAAGAAGGTGTTTGTGTCACGTTGGAAAGGTGGACAGATCATGGAAGCTGACTTCGCACAGCTTGAGTTCAGAGTTGCTGCATACTTATCACAAGATATGACTGCCATTGACGAGGTGACTACAGGCTTTGATGTGCATAGCTATACAGCTAAGGTTATCAGTGATGCAGGTCAACCTATGTCACGTCAAGAAGCCAAGGCACACACATTTGCTCCTCTATATGGGGCGAGTGGTTTCGGTAGATCACAAGCAGAAGCTGCGTACTACAAACAGTTCACTACTAAGTATGCAGGTATTGCTAAGTGGCATACTGCACTTGCCAAAGAAGCACTGAACACTGGCAAGATAACAACTCCATCAGGGCGTGAGTTTGCATTTCCTGATGTACAGCGTAGACGATTCGGGGGTGTGACATATTTCACACAGATTAAAAATTATCCTGTACAATCGTTTGCTACAGCAGACATCGTACCTATCTCACTGATATACATAGATAAGTTATTGATGGCTAACAAGTTACACAGTTGTGTTGTGAACACAGTCCACGATTCAATTGTAATTGACATACACCCAGATGAAGAGGAAATAGTATTGAAGATCATACAGGTAGCCAACGACAAGTTGATACCTATAGTAAATAAGAAGTGGTCACTGGACTTTAACATACCATTATTATTAGAAGCAAAAATTGGCCCTAACTGGCTTGACACAAAAGACGTAGTGTGATATAACTACCTTTCGTCTGATAAACATATATAGGAGATAAGACATATGAACACAGTAACAACAGTAGATACAAACAACTTTGCAGAGATGGCACAAGCTATGGGTATGGGTGCTGACTCACCTAAGACTAGCAAGTCAGCTAGTACATTGGCACGTCTACGCATTCATCACACACCCATCATGGGTCAGCAAGAGATTGCAGGTAAGATGAAGAACGTAGAAGTCATTGGCGGCGGTGCATATAAACTAGAGATACCAGATGGTCCTACGTACTACGCTGATCAAGTATCTATCCGACCATTCCTACAGCGATTCATGTACAAGAAGTTTGTCAAGGGTAGTGATAAGACACCTAACAAGTTCGTCAAGACTGTCATGGCTAATGATCTTAACAGTGACATGAAGGACAACGATGGTGGCTTCAACTGTGGTAAACCTGCAGGGTTCATCAAGGATTGGGCATCACTACCTGACAGTATGAAAGACTTAATCAAGTCAATCAAACGTGTGCGTGCTTTGTTTGGCACAGTAGAGTTGGTTAATCCTACTGATGCTGATGGTAATCCTGTTGATGTAGATACTACCGCATTCATCTGGGAGATTGATAATCGTGATGCATTCAAAACATTAGGTGAGCAGTTTGCTAAGTTATCTAAGATGCGTAGGCTACCACCACAGCATTACATTACATCTACTACTAAGGAAGTACCACTACCTAATGGTAGCAGTTTCTATGTACCAGAGACTGACATTGACTTGTCTAATACACTAGACATGGACAATGAGTCGCAAGCAGTCTTTGCTAACTTTGTTGCGTGGATTGAGAACTACAATACATATATTCTGAATGCATGGAATGAGAACATGCACAAGAATGAAGAGGTAGACACAGATACTGTCGAAGCCTTTGTGGACATTGACGCAGAGGACTTCGTATAATGAACCACCCTGCTGAACTGGCGATAAATCAGTATCTTGAAGATGCTACATCTGGTAAATCTAGTATGTCTGAAGAGACTATACAACAGATTGGTAAGGATGTAATGGATTCAGTACGCCGCCAGTTCGGTGGGGGCAACAGTCGTGATGAGTTTCGTTTACGTATGTCTAACATAGGTAAGCCTACTTGTCAGCTTTGGTTTGCTAAGAACAAGCCAGAGAAAGCGTTGCCCAAACCGACAACTTTCGTGATGAACATGTTACTCGGAGACATAGTTGAAGCTGCATTTAAAGGTATCATTACCGAAGCAGGTGTAGCCTATGAAGACGAAGATAACTTTGTTCAACTTGAATTAAACGAAGATACAATACATGGGTCATACGATCTTATTATGGATGGTGCATTAGATGATGTTAAGTCAGCATCTGATTGGTCATATCGTAACAAGTTTGAATCATATGATACACTCAGTAAGGGTGATTCATTTGGTTACATTGGTCAGCTTGCAGGTTATGCAAAGGCTACTGGTAAGAAAGCTGGTGGTTGGTGGGTAGTCAACAAGGCTAATGGTAACATCAAGTATGTACCTGCCGATGGCCTTGACTTGGATGCAGAGATAGCTAAGATACAAGACACTGTAGACACAGTTAATAAGAATGAGTTTGAGAGATGCTTTAATCCTGTACCAGAAACGTTTAGGGGTAAGCCATCAGGTAATACTATTCTAAATCCTAACTGTAAGTTCTGTGACTTTAGGTTTGAATG
>Ga0181407_1000360_pt1 | contig 15451 bp, 17 predicted proteins | sample 30SPOviralmetaG_FD_130136 | JGI IMG/M metagenome (GOLD analysis project Ga0181407, IMG submission 130136) | Marine viral communities from the oligotrophic San Pedro Time Series (SPOT) site, San Pedro Channel, CA, USA - 30 SPOT_SRF_2012-01-26 | ecosystem: Environmental > Aquatic > Marine > Strait...
CAGTTGGGAAAGTAACAGATGACATATCTAAGTTACCATCAGAATCAAGTGTAGGCGATGCACTAGCTGGTAAATCACGCAAACTTTGACGATATGTTTTCCAAGCATCTGCAAGTGTTAGATCAGAACTAGCTCTCCAATCTGTTGTTGCTAATAATCTATCTCTTTCAACTCTTAATAATCTCATTGGTTCTGCATTTGTTAATCTTGTAACCTCTGTTTCAATTTCAGAATCACTAGGTTGTGTTTCAGAACTATCTAACCAATTAATTGTATCTCCAATCATATTCCATTCAGCGTTAGGTTTTAGAGAATATAATGCTTCTGCTTTTGTTACTGCCATTATCCTGCAACCTCCATAAGTGTTATTGTATGTGTTTTCCAATAATTACCAGAACTACTAGATGATGCTTCTAAATACATAACTCTTCCTGTCTCTGATGCTCCTCTGAATATTTGTAATTTATAAGTAAGTGATGATGTCGAACTAGGTGTATCTAGTATTGTATAAGAACACATTTGAACATTAGGAGCATAATCATTGTTCATCTGAAACATTTCACCATCATTTAAGATTATTTGTGAATCTCTTTTTACATATGCTATAAATTTAAATTGTGCTGCACTTCCGTTTGTTTTTGGATGAAAATTAACTAAACATAAAACCTTACTACTGGTACTTGAAGGTGTTATAGATTGTGAAACAATATCTGTGGGAGTATTACTATTAACAGTTACCGAAGATGTTATATGACCATGAACAACTTGAAGAATTTTACCGCCCCCTGCTGCTGCAAAAGCTAAATTTCCCGAACCATCAGTTTTCATAAACTGACCAGCCGATCCATCAGCATTTGGTAGTTTAAACGCTACGTCTGCTGCACCTGGAGCATTGGTTGGTGAGTTGAGTGAAACAACATTACCGCCTGAGTGTTTTAGTGATATTTTGCTCATGGTTTAGGATATTTGTCTTTAGTTGTTTTGATAGTAGCTTTCCAAGCATCTATACCATTATTATAGATGTCGTCTAACTGGTCAACAATAGAAGGATATTCTGCTCTTCTTTGTGATTTATATGAATCATTTTCTAAATCCCAAGCAGTTTGTAATGCAGCAAGTCCAGTTGTGCAATCTGATTCTGTAGGTTTAGAACCTCCATCTAAAACTATTAAGTTTGCATAGATTTTGTTTTTAGAATCTGTCCATCCAAACCATTGTCCATTTCTTACTGTGATTAAGTAATCTTCTATGTGATCTGCTCTTCCGTCTATTCTCATTATGTATCTCCTAAACGAACAAAATTAAACATTGTTGCTGGAACAGTAGCATCACCGCCCCATGTGCAATTATCTTCAACTACAGTTTTAAATTTTAATTTATGAGTAGAAACATTTGTGACATCAAAAACTACACTAGAAGAACCTCCACCAAATCTTGTGGCATTATAATTATCAAACCAACCAGCATCAGCTATCGCACCTACAAAATTACTGGAAAAATTATCAGTTGAAAGTATTGTTCTCCATTGTGCATACGCATTTTGATTCCCAGATGCTCTATAAACTTGAGCAGAAACGTCAATTTTATAAAAACCTGTTGAAGGAAAAGTCCATATACCACTTGATACAGTCATTGCTGATCCTAAATTACCAGCAGTAGTAAATCTTGATAAATTGTTTTGTACGGGATCTGTATTTCCTGTAAATGTGGCTGTTAAGTACCATTGATCTGCCATTGTTATTCCAGCAGTTATCCCACTCACACCGCTATTACTAATTGCCATTCTTTCAACACCACCAGTTGAAAACTTGATAGTGTCAGCAGCAGGGAAACTTATTCCTGTATCAGCATCATCACCAGTAATAGCTGGTGCGGATACAGATCCAGCTACTCCTTTGATCGCTGGTGTTGTTCCTGATAGTTCTAAGCTCATAATTAAAGAATAACAAGAGTTGCACCAGATGGCACAGTAATCGTGACACCTGAATTAATTGTAGGACTTACTGTATGTGCGTTTTTACTCGCAGTTAAAGTGTAATTAGTTGTAACGGCTTGGTCACTCTCGAAAAACACCTGATCTGTACCTCCACCTGTAGCACCGCCCCCACCTGCTTCCGCCCATGAAAGCGTACCTGATGCATTTGATACTAAAGCATGACCACTAACAGAAGCGTCTGTAGCTGGTAAAGTCCACGTTACATCACTTGTAATAGCCGCAGGTGCTTGGAATGCTACATAATTAGAACCATTAGCATCCGCTTCTACAAAACGTAAATCTTTTTGATTATCTAATAATAAATCACCTGTTAAAGTACCACCTGCTAAAGGTAGTTTTGTTGAGTCTGTTTGTGTAGGTAAGTTTGTTAGATTAGCACCACTTACAGCAGGTAAAGTTGCAGGGAATCTTGCATCAGGTACAGTACCAGAACTTAAATTACTAGCGTTTAATGCAGAACCATCAATAAACCCAGCACCATTTGTAAGTTGATTGTTATTAGTAGGTATTGTTGGTTTATTTAGTAAATCATTATAATTAACAACATTAGAATTTGTAGATACAGCATTACCCATATAAGCATGTGCTGAACATTGATAATGTAAAACTAAAGGTGTTGTATCTGTAACTGCAATTTGTGTATATGCACCGCTAGAGCCTGGTGTACCGCTTGTAGTAACTCCTGTTGTATATGCTGTTGTTTTATCTGCTTCTAAATAAAATCTCAAGGGATGATTTGCGTTACTGCTATCAGCTTGATCAAATTTATACGTTCTACCAGGAGTTAGTGTAATAAAAGGTGATTCATATCCGTCTATCTTATAACCGCTACTAGACCCACTACCGTTATACCTATGTGCAGCAGTTTTACTTACAACTGTTACTGTTAATGTTTTTGTTGATCCTGTATAAGTAGCTTGTACTGTTGCAAAACCTCTAATATTTCCATCATTTTGTAATGTAAGATCACCTGTAAAACTAGGGTTGGTACTAGAACCAGGATCTACCCAACTAAGATTACCACTTGCGTCACTTGCTAAAACGTAACCACTAACCCCTGCATCTGTAGCTGGTAGTGTCCATACAACATTAGATGTAACTGTAGCAGGTGCTTTAAATCCTACATGATGTGATGAATCAGAATCTAAATACCTAAATTCTTTTTGACCAGATACAGAAAAATGTTCTGATGATGTCCAAGAATCTGTAGAATCTATCCAGTTTATAGTTTTATCTGTTGAACCTTTTAAGGTAATACCACCACCATCTGCCGTTGTATCTGATGGAGTAGAAACCTTACCAATCTCTATATTTTTATCTTCTACAGTTAGTGTTGTTGTATCTATCGTTGTTGTAGTTCCATTTACTGTAAAATTACCTGTTACAACTGCATTACCGCTTACATTTAAATTAGTGCCTACTGTTAAATTACCAGTTAATAACCTATTTGTATCTGGTATTGGTACATAATCTAAAGATTGCCATGCTGTAGATCCATCACCTATTTTAAACTTCTTAGTATCTGACTCTATACCCCATTCACCTGCAAGTAATACAGTATTATTAGATGTCCAGTTACTTGCCGTATCTCTTCTTTGTTTTTGTAAAGCAGTTAATGTAATAGTCATATTTAAGAAGAATCCCTTGCATCTATTATATTAGTTCTAGCAGGTGATGAGCTACTTGTTAAGGCATCTAATATATAAGTTCTTGCTGTACTACCAGAATCCCCTGCATCAAATATCAAATCACCAATATCAATAGGTACTGATACAAGTTCAACTTCTACATTCCATTTGCTTACAATCCCATCAGATATAGTTGGTGGTGTTGCATATAACCATGCAAAATCAGTTACTAAAGCAACAGGGGGTGTTGTATAACCATTCCATGTACTAGATGACAAAAAGAATATTTCAAAACTACCACTCTGACCATCATAATGTGTTCTTATAAGATTTACCTGAGTTTCTGTTAAATTATCAAATGTTAATTGTAGTGTTTGGTTTATACGCCTATTACCCCTTCTAAATCCTGTTGTAGCACCACTAGATGATGATTGTATAGCACTAGGGAAATCACCTTGCGTATATAATCTAGTTGTAGGTATTATTGTAGGAAAAGTAGCCATTATAAAGGTACGCTAATAAGCTCTATAGATGTACTATACCTATTTGGTGAAGATATACTAATCTGAAAAGATTGAGCATACCGCCATTGATAACTACTACTGCTAACAGGTGGTGTAGAATAACCAGCCCAGACTGAACTAGATAAATCAAAAGGTTCTATAGATCCGTTTTGACCGTTGTAATGTGTTAATAATGTTTGTGCTTCTGTTTCTGTTAAATATTCATATGTAATGGTCAATCTTTGTGAAATTCTTTTTGCACCTACTTTAAATCTGACATTACCACCACTTAAACCTTCATGTACGTTTTGTGGGTAGTCTCCATATACTAATGCCCTTGTTTCTGGTTCTAATGAAGGAAAAGTAGTCATTGTAAAACAGTAAAAGTACCAGTAGTTATTTCTAAAGATATTTCTGATTTATCATTAGTATCTAAAGGAAAATGTGCAGCTTCTATATTACTTACACCATCATTATCATAAGTAATACTAGATACTTGATAATAATTTATTTCTGTTCTATCGTCCCCTACACTATTTTCACGTTGTAGTTGTAGTTTTATAATATTTGTTGGTATAAGGGCTGTTGTTAATAATGGTGTAGAAAAACTTATATTATGTGTGCTATGTTTGCGTCTTGCTAGTTCATACTTTGCGTACAGGATGGCATGGTTTACATCAGCACAAAAATCACTCATGTCGAATTGCTCCGTAGGTGAATCTAATGCACTACTTGTAAATCTAACACTAACTGTTTTTCTTCTTGCTACTGCTGTAGGTATACATTCTGTGTAAATGCAATTTGCTATAAAATCTCTTCTTTCTTCTACACTTAAATAACCCTTTTTAAATGATCCTTGGATAATATTAGCTTCTGTAAATGTAGCAGTAGGTGTTAGTGCAGTTGTATCTATTTGATTACTACCGTTTATAGGTAAAATTGGAGCAAATTGATATTTACCCCCTACAGATAAAAAAGATAAAAAATAATATGGTGATGTTTTTGTTATAAAGTCCACAATATTAACAGCCTTAGAAATTATGCCATTAAAAAACATACTGTTATTAGTACAAAATGTAGATAAACTTTGTAAATTAGATAGCTCTACAGGTGCAACAATAGTAGCTGTATTGTTTCCATCAATTTTTTTATATAGTTTAAATAAATGCATTGCTAAATCTATAAATTGATTACTAGCACCATTTGTATAACTAGAACCAGATAAACCAGCACTAAATAAATCTACTTTCACACCCTGTTCATAAAAAATATAAAGTTGTTTTGTTGCAGTAGGAAAAGTACCAGCAGAAGGAATATCAAATAAATTACCTGATACGGCTAAAAAAGTAATATCAGCAAAAGATGAATTATTATTTGATGTATTTTGGATTGTTGTACTTGTACCAATTCTATATTCATACTGAACACCTTCTAAAGTACCAGTACTTGCAGGGTTACTAGGTACTGCTTGGTTAGTAGCAGAAACAAAAGTCCATTTATTAATAAATTTAGTTCTGCCACTACTAACTGCATTAAGAGCATTTAAATCGGATTGTGAGTATGTACCAGCCGCAACAGTTGTTGCATTTATTGGTGTAAATAAACCACCTCCTATTAAAGCATTAACATCAAAAATAGTACCAACGGTTCTACCACCTACAAAACTACTCCCTGAAAATCTTTGATTAAAACCAAATTCCATATCTGATGAACCTATATATGATTGATAAGCAGTTGTAACATTATCTCCAGTTTCAGCATCAAAAACCTGTAAAGACATTATAAAAGTACTATTTGAAGTATCACCTGTTCCAAAAGTTTTTATTTTGTATCCCCAATAATCTTTACCAATATCAGGATCATTTTCTAAATTAGTACCTGATGATGCTTTAAATAATTCTGTTAAATATGTATATATATCATTACCACAAAAAAGACCAGTAGAAGATATAGGACATGAATTAGGAGATGATGCCAAACTTGCTGCTGTTGCATAAATATGGCTAAGAGTAATAGAAGTGTCATCTAAAAAACTTAGTTTTGTTAATCCTGTATATGCTTTAGATTTTATTGGTGTACTTGCAATCTCACCTTGAGATATAACAAACAATAATTTCTGTACAAAACTCTCTGTACCTGCTTTTATTAAAGATGGTTGCATCCATACACCACCGATATTATTAGCTCTTTTACCAAAAACAATAGGAACAGTTTCACCTGTTGTTGCTATTTTTTGTGATACATCAAGATCACTATTAGGTTTTTTAAAATTATCTAAACTCTCATCTAAGACTTGTGCATCTTGTCCTACTTCTGATTTTTTTTGTGCATCACCTGTAAATAATGGTTTTATTTTTGCACCACCAGCAATAAAAGAATATGTTCTAGCCATTATAAGTTCTCCTTAGACATTATAAAAGGTAGTATTTGAGGAGGTACTACAAACAAAGAATATTTTATAGTTTTAATTTTTTTTGTGCCAGTTAAAACTGTATTATCAGATAATTTATACACTCTTTTATTATCAATAATTTCACCTGTAACTTCTGTAACTTCACTACCATCTTCTAAAATAGCATTAATGTTAACAGCAAAAACTAAATCGTTCATGTTGCAACAAACCTCCCCATCAAATCACTGCTAATACGTCTTGATGGTACTTGTGCTTTTTGTTTTGATATTGCAGGGCTAACAGTCCATGTAACAGTAGTATCGTCTACAGTCGCATTATCTATAGTGCCTGTAAATCTACAGATAAGACTAGCAGAATTACTAAATGTATCCTGTCCTATAGATTGAGTGTATAAAGATGCAATAACAAGACGATCACCGCCAATAGCTGTATCTGTAAGATCAATAATAGAAGCAGTAGCAGCTAAATTTATTGTTAAATCACTAATACTTGATGCTTCAGTAGATGCAAAACCACTAGCATCAAATGCTAGATAATTAAAATTCATTGTTTGATCTATAGCTGAATCTGCTGTAAGGTTTTGTGCAGATTGATAAAAATTCTGATAAGCATTTGTAGGAGATCTTTTACCATTGCTATCTAAAACGCTAGATTTATCAGCGTAATATTCTAAAAAAGTTAATATATCAAAATTAGCCATTATGCCATACCTATTGAGCGTCTAGTTCTTAAATCAGATTGTAATAGTGTTAATGTCTGATCTATACCACTTTGAACAGCAGAAGATAAATCATTTGTAGTTATAAAATTAGTGCCATTCATTTGTGTTACTGCACCTGTTGTAATGTTTACGTTAGGTCTAGAAATATAACCACCTTCTGCAAATCTAGGTATTGCTGCTGAACCTCTAAGACCTGATAAATAGTTTTTAGAAAATTGTGCCGCTTTTCGTGCAGGTACAACATATTCACTACCAGCTTCACCTGCATATATTAGTTGTGGACTTGATACAACACCACCAGCAGCCATACCAGGCGGTGTACCACTTCCACCACTTTCACCACCACCACTATTTCTTTTTCTTCTTAATCTTGCAAGCCTTGATAATATTTTATTTATAAAACTAAGAAAAGATCTTAATGGTGCGGTTGCTGCACTAATAGCACTTTTTACAATATTAGGTATTGCATTAAAAGCAGATCTTATACCATTAACAACACCATTAAATACACCACTTACAAATTTAAAATAGGCAACAAATGGTTTTTTTATTATGTCTGCAATCATCATCATTATGTTTACAAAACCGTCTTTTAAACCAACTAAAAAATTACCAATAGCTTGAAAAGCAGCACCTATTTCATCTCTAAATTTAAATATTAATACTCCTAAACCTATTATTGCTAATGGTATAGCGGCAGTTGCTAGGAAAGGTGCAAAAGCTAATACAGCCCCTTTAACCACTGTTACTACTAAACCGAAAGAAGTTGCAATTTTACCTATTACAAGACCCATTTTAACGGCAGCTATAGTTTTAAATGAAAATATTAATGCCGCTATTGTTGGTGCTATTACTAATATTGCAGGTGCTATCAATGCAAAAGCAGTAGCTATAGCTTTAACAGGCCCAGGTAAAGCAGCAAATGTTTCCGCACCCTTTCCAATAATTTCGACTAATTTTGTGAGTGTAGGTAATACCGCATCAGTTAACTGAATTTTAAGAACATTAAATTTTTCACCTAATAAAGTTACTTTGTCATTAAATGCAGCCATTTTTTCAGCATTTTCTTGTGAGAAACCTGCATTTATACCGTTAATTGCTTCACTACCTTCTTGTAATAAAGGAACCATTTTGCGACCAACACCACCACCAAAAATTTCTACAGCATTTGCTAAATTCAATGATTCATTTCCTGTGGCTCTCATTAAATCAGATATTTCTAGTAATGCTTGATCCATTGACTTCAAATTACCTGCACTATCAACTGCACTAAATCCAATCCTATCGAAAGCTTCTTTAGCGGTACCAACACCATCTGATGCATCTTGCATATTCTTAGCAAGTGTTGGAAAAGCTCTTTGTAATGCTTTAAAATCTGTACCAGCTAATTGTGAAGATATACGCAACTTATCTAACATTTCTACAGAAACACCCGATGTAACAGATAGTTTTTGTAGCATATCACCAAGTTCTAAGGTGTCATTTACTAACTTTCCTAGACCAGCAACACCTATAGCAGGTGCTAAAGCCTTTAATGTACCAAAAGCATTACCAGCAGCAGTTTTTAACTTATTCATTGCTGTGGCTGTATTATTAGTAGTTGTCTTTAAACCGCCTAAACTTTTCTGCAATCCACCAATTTGATTTTGACCCTGTACCTGTGCCTTAATTGTATAGGAGGTAGATAGATCCATTATTTATTATCTTTATTAAATGTTTCTACTATTTTAGCCTCTAATACCTGTAAGTCAGCAAGTATTTCTAAAGGTTTTTTTATTTTGTCTTTTTTCAATTCAAATATCCATTTTATTGCATTGTAATCTAAACCATAAATAACACCCTGATCCATTCTCCATTGAGTTTGAATATCTAAAAATAATATAATAGATAGCCAATTTTCTTCTAATACTTCAAACATTTGTACCTCTTTTTTTTCTTCTAAGGGCTGATCGAATAGTACTGAATCGTCTGTTGCTGTTTCATCTATAACACGATCACCGCACCAAAACAATGCAGCCCCTTCTAGTTTTTTGTTTTTTGTTTTGTTACTTCATTAAAATATTTTTCTACTAATATATTTGCTAAACCTGCAATATCTAATAATTGTTTTTTTGTAGCAGTTGTAAAAGGTATTGGATTTTCGCCGTCTGTTATACCATCCCACCCTACTAATATCTCATCTGCAATCATGTAGTCAGATATTTTTACACCGTCAAATATACCTTCGTCTAATTCTTTTTGTTTTTTTTGTGCCTGTACTCCTATTTCATTTATTCTAGATTGTGGAATAATTTTAAAAACAGCGTCAAATGTTTCTTCTTTTTGTGTACCACCATCAGAGGGGGTATAAAACACAATAGGATGCGTAAAAGTTGCTTCTTTTTTTAAAATAAACATAAATTTTTTATAATCTTCTCTAGGGTAAACCCTTTTCTATTACTTAGCAACTAGGTAAAAGCTAAACTAAATTCATCTGACCCTGCATCTGTTGGAGTTGCATAAAATGGAAGATTAAGCATTGTTATACCATCAGAATCTTCATAGGTAGGCTGTCCTAAATCTGTTTGTGGACAAGATACAGTAACAATATTACCTGCACCACCTGAGTGACTCCAAGTGTTAGTACCTGTAGTTGTACCTGTAGCCAGTGTAAAGAAGTTTTTAGATGATAATGCTACTGCTTCAATTACCATACTTCCTGAAGGTCTACGGTCTGTTATAAGAGCTTCTTTAGTACCGCCTACTAATTCTCTATAAATAACTTCATTAGCAAAATCTAATTCCCAAGATTGTAAAGCCCCAGAAAAACCAAATACAGAAAAACTAGATGTATTTCCATTCTTGAATAGAACAGGATCAGGTTGTTGTGATTTTGTTACAGTTGGTAAAGCAGTATCAGTAGGAGTATTAAATATCCCCTGCATTTCAAAATTTATCCTAGGTATTTCATTAACAGCACAACTAATAGAAAAAGTACCCCTGCAACCTGTTACCTTATGTCTTACACCATCATAGTTAACATAAAAAGTAACGCTGCTTTGTGTAGCTAATGTAGAAGGTGTATAAGTAACAGATGTAGATGAAACTGTAGCTGCTGATAAACCACAAGCTTTTAGTATAGGGTCATATTTAGGTGCAGTTCCAGCAGCACCACTACCAACCATGAAAACACCAAAACTAAGATTAACTCTTGTATTAGCTAATAGAACAGGGTAATTACCTGCATATGGTCTTATTGTTTCCTGTTCTACTTCATCACTTGCTACTGGTTCTATTTCTAAATCAACTACCTCTACATAATTAGCGGAGCCTGTAGGAGTAGGGTCACTTCCATAACTGCCTTCTATTTTTGCAAGTAAGGATCTTTTTCTATGTAGTTTTGGCATTTACCTGATTACCTAATAGACACTATGTATATATCATAAACCCTTATAGAAATAATGTAACTATCATGAACTCAAATCATCAACATTTGTTCTATATCTAATGTCATATTCGCAGCCGATTATACCGCCTGATTGATCTGCATCTATAAATTCAAAAGAAGTATCAGCAGGTTGTATATCAATAGCATTTCCATTAACAGTTAAATCTGCCATTAATCTACTATGCATATTTTCTACTGTAGGATCTGCTGTTTGATGTGGTGTTCCACTTCTTACAACGACACTAATTCTTACAGTTAATGTATGGTCTAAAGTTGGCAGTGATGTTGTTTGTTCTACTACATCATTCTGCGGTTCAATAATAATACTTGGAGTTTCTGCCCTTGTTAATGCAGTGGTACGACTTCTAAAGATACGATCAGATACACCTGTAGTACCAGCTAATACTGTTGCTATTCTTGCTAATATTGTTTCTCTTTTAGTAGTCATTAGGTTTTCTGTAGACTGATACGACAAAATACACCATCATTTTCTTTTCTTAGATCTCTAACAGTATATGCAACACTATCAACAGTAATACTATTACCAGAAACTAAAGAACCAAAATCAGAAGTTTTTGTGATCAATTCATATTCAGTACTTATAATCATATCCCCTGCCAGTATTTGATCTGGTTGTTCTAAAATTCCTTTTGCAGTAGTACCACCTGATGTACAGCTAACACCAAAATCATCTAGATATACATTTTGTGTTGTTGCATCTTCAGTAAATGGCATTTACTTTTTACTTGTTGTTTTTTTTACTTTTGGTTTTGGTGTATAGACTTCTGCTCTACCCATTGAGATTAATAATTCTGCATCTTTTTCTGACACATCATAAGTTTGGCCTGATTCTAAACTTTCACCACTAGCACAAACATTTTTTAGGCACTTAATTTTCATAAAAAAAAAGGGGTTGTTACACCCCTTATAGTAAACCAATTATGTGGTTACGTCTAAGATCGCTGCGAATGACTGAGCATGTCTAACAGCTACGTCAAATGCAACTACACCTTTTATACTGACCAGGTTCTTAGCGAAGTCGTCACTATCCTCACCCGCAGTAATTTCAATACCAGAACCAAATAATCCTAATATTGCCTGTGAGAAGTCACCCATAACAACAGCAGAACAAGAACCAGAAGTAGAACCTTTTGTAAGGTTGCTAGGTACTTGATTAGTCATAGCCAAAGGATATCCATTAACAACTAATGGTGTACCGCCTCTACCGATTGCAGCAAGGTTGTTGTTAACAAGGTACTCACCACCTGATGTTTTGAGTTTCTTAATAGCACCTAAAACTTTAGCGTTAGTTACATAAGAAATAGAATCAGCATTAACAGCAGCATTGTCTTCCATCATGGCTGTTTCTAGGTCTACTAATGCATCTACTGTAATAGCACCACCGTTAGTACCCATTGCAACAGAACCAATACCAGAAGTTTGCATGATACCTGTAGGCTGTCCTGATGAACCAGTACCATTAAGGATTCCAAGATCAAGACCAACGTTTATGCCATCGCTGATATCAGTTCTAATTAGATCCTCGATACCTGGTGTTGCTTGAATAAGCATATTCCTAGAAAACTTAGATAATGTACCTAAAGTTTTAGGAGTCATTGAGATCTGATCAAATGTACTTTCTGCTTGGCTAAGTGCCGCAGTTTCAGAACTTAAGTACCCTGTGCTAGCTGTACCTGAGCGCCTGGGTATTGCAACATCTCCAACTAAACCTGATAATGTTTGAACACCTAAACCAACCATGACAGTTGAATTTCTAAGTGCTTCTACAAAATCATCTGCTAAAAGATCAGTAGCAACAATGTTACCACCTGTTGTAGCTCCAGAAGTTACATATGTAGCTCTTTTTGCTAATGCAGAATATGGAATAAAGATTGATCCGTTGCTGTTAGATCTTTGAGAATCTTTAGCAATCTGTTGTGAAATCTCTCTAGCAAAACCAGATTCTTTATCTGACCAATCATTAGTTAAAAGACCTCTGATACCAGATGTGATTTTGTAATCTCTAGCATACTGTTCTTTCTCTTTAGGAGATAACTGTTCTTCAATAGGCTTTGCAGTTTCAATGGGCTTTGCATCTATTCTTTCTAAGATTGCTTGTCTGCATGAATCAACAGAAGAACCATTATTAATTAGTTGATCTGCTAAATCACTGAAACCACGCTTTTCACACATGGAGTTGATCTCTCTAATTCTTGTGCGTTCTGCGGATTGAGCTTTTTTAGTAGCTTCACTACGCACAACTTCTAGATCAAGTTGTTCTTTTTCCATAGTTAGTTGTTTTTTAGAATTTGACGGTTGTGCGTCAGATGACGCTGCGTTTACACGCTTATCTTCTACTATATCTTGTTTTTTAGCACTAGGCATGGTGTTCTCATCAATTAACCCTCTTGAAATCCCTACATCTGGTGCTGCTGGCGATGCAACAACACTTACCTCATGCGGTTCCCATCTTGTAGCTAAAAATGCGTTACTTCCTTCTATTTCTCTTTCTTCCATTTCTAAAATGCGATAACCAACGCTAATTGAGGATAAAATGCCATCATCTATATCTCTTTTTACTTCTTGTGCCTTTGCATTCCGACTTAATTCAACAACTGCCCTACCTTTTTTCTTATCTTTGTCCAAATATGCATTACGAACGATACCAATAACAGAATCCATATTATGATTCCATAATACTGGGGCTACCCCTCCATTTAATCTACTGAAATCAATAGAACCCTCCTCATGGCTTAGTATCTCAGTACCGAAAGATCTTTCTACAGGATATTCAGAACTAAAGCTAAATTCATATGTATTATCTTCCTGTGCAGAAAAAGAAGTTTCACCGCTACGTTTTAATACAGTTGTAACACTTCTTAATGTATCTATCTTAGTTAGTGTGCTGAATTTATGACCAACCTTTACATCTGTTGCCTCATACTCTCCGTCATTTTCTCTATAAACAGTGATTAATGCAGCGGGGTCATCTTCTGTTCCTGTAATTTCAAAATCAGAATCAGGTACATTTATAGTTCCATCACGTTCAATAGAATCTATAACACCTCTAGCAGTACCGCCACTTGCACCCCATCTAACAGAATCACCTACTGATAACTCATCTGGTTCTGCACGTTTAGCTTTTGAGCGTTTTGTTTTAGCCATAGAATCATTATTTCTTAATTCTTGTATTCTAGCTGATTTTGCATCAGAAAAACTTTTACCTGCATCACCACCCCATGCAGCCCACGCTACTCTGCCTTTACTTGGGTAGCCATCCTCATCAGGTGTAAAGCCTTGTCCAGTTTTATCTGATTCATGTCTTGCAAACCACGCTGACATCTGAATTACTGTATCTGGACTTAGTTCATTACCGCTTAATATTTGTGTTGCTCTTCTTGCTGCAACTTCTGTACCACCTGCCTCACCTTCTGACTTCCAATCTTTATATCGTTGCGCCTCTTCTCTCATACCTGCTGTAGGCATAAGATCTATTTCTGTACCATTAATAACTGCCATCAGAACCATCCGCTACATTTTCTGCATCCTCACCTGTAGGTGGTTCTGTATCACCAAAAGGATCAATAGTACCTACTGGTTTATATTGTGAGCCACCTGATTTATTAGTAGCTGATGGATCACTATCAGTAATAATATTTAGTTCATCAAGTTTTGCCAGTTCTGTCTGTCTTGCAATTAATAACTCTTCAATGTCTCCACCACTTTCACTTACTACATCTGTTAATGTCTTAAATCCACAGCGAACTGCTTCTTTTTGTGCAGCTATTTCTTTCTGTGGGTCAACATAGCTATAACCTCTACAAACCCACCTAACCTTTTCATATACTTCGGGTGTTGTTGAATATGTTGGCAATGACAATGTGCCACTTAATACTGCCATTTCTAACCATGCTTCAAATATAGGTTGATAAAAACTTTCTTTTAACATCTTCTGTATTGTTCTCCAATGGTCTCTATCCTGTAGCATTGCAAGGCGGCTGCTACTGTAGTTAGATTGCGAGTAGTCAGAGCTGATAGCTTCAAAACTACAGCCTAAACCGCTTGCCATGCTTCTGAGCATTGATCTAACAAATGGTTCAAACTCTCCATTAGCTTTATCTAAATCAGGTACAGATATACTTTCGCCAGGTGCTAGATATTTAAAAGAACCAGGTTCAAATCCGCTTACACGTTCATAATCAAATACTTCACCACCTGCATCTAGTTCTCCTTCTGGACTTGTAATAAATCCCATTAGTGCAGAACTTGCACGCTGACCTACAACAGTTGCCTCAATATATCCATCTAATTGATGTAGATGATTTATTGCACTTGCTAAGAATGGTACTCCTCTATGTTGGCCTGGTCTTAGTGGCATAAACAAATGGATAACATCTTTAGCTGGCACAATAATATGCCTTTTTTCTTCTGGTACTGTTGCAAAGTTTGTATCACCAGGATGTTTTTTTAAGAACGCATAACTAACAGCCCTACCTTCTGGGCTTAGTTCTATTCCTAACCGCCATACATTCTTATTACTTTTAGTAGTGCCTTTATAATCCTCATCTAACTGTTCAGCTTCTAATACTTCTAAAGAAAAAGGTATCTTACTTCTGCCGTATGCTTTTCTATGGATAACTATAAAACATTCTCCGCTTTCTATCATTGATCTGACAGCTAATCTTTCTAATTCAGAAAAACAAAGAACACCACGAATATCACAGCTATCTTTTCTGCCCCATCTACTCCATGCACCTTCAATA
>Ga0181407_1000365_pt1 | contig 15391 bp, 18 predicted proteins | sample 30SPOviralmetaG_FD_130136 | JGI IMG/M metagenome (GOLD analysis project Ga0181407, IMG submission 130136) | Marine viral communities from the oligotrophic San Pedro Time Series (SPOT) site, San Pedro Channel, CA, USA - 30 SPOT_SRF_2012-01-26 | ecosystem: Environmental > Aquatic > Marine > Strait...
ACCACCACATCGTATTGGTGAGGGTTCTGGATGGCGTGGATGGATGGGTGGATGGATGAATGAAATGCCGGAAGAAGTTTTTTCCCCTGACCTACTCAAACCATAACATACCAAAACAAAATTTGATAATAATTTTTGTGGTGTGGTGTGGTGTGCGTGGGTGTGTGGTTGGCGAAAAATTACAAACAAATTAAAAAAATAATTTCTATTAAAATAATATCTTTAAATATATAAATGTATATTTACAAATTTGAATTATATAAGGAATTTTTAAAAAAAGTTGAAAATTTAACTTTGAATTATGAATATTTTTTATTCATTTAAATATATGTATAATTTATATCAATACATGCCTATGAAGGAATACCAATACGAACTCAAAATACATGACTTGGAACAACAAATCGACCAATCAAATAAAAAAATTGATTTATTCAATAAATTTTTAATAGAATTATTGGATAAAGAAAGATTACAAAAAGAGAATGTTTATCTTAAAGAACAATTATATAAACTCTCTAAAAATCCACGATATAAAACATTTTAATCTAAAAAGTAAAAACAGTGGGCAGGTAGTTGTATCCTATTTTCACTTATACCTCTCGCAAAATAATAAAGTTTCCCTTTTAAAGTTGTCCCCATTCCATCATCATAATTACTACCATACAACAAAATAGTCCCACTTCCTATTTCTCCAAAACTGCTTCCCTGACTTATAGCCCAAGTTTTATTAAACGTAGGTATTTGGCTATTTGGTAATGTCGCTATATGAATACCAGAATTACTAAAATCAGTATTATTATTTGTATAACCGATTTCACCTCGTAAATATACTTTATTACCTATATATGAGGATGCTAATGCCGGATAAGGGGTAAAAGAACTATCGGAACTCCCTACTGTTTTTGGTGTTGTAAAACCGCTTGGGATTGTTAATGCCGTCCAAGTAGGTTGTGTTGAAGGCATGTTAGATAAAGCAATAGTAGCGTTGGATACTATGTCATTACTGCCGTTTGTAGATAATATTTCATTAGCATCGCAATTATTTAATCTCAATTTGTATCCATCATCTATAACCATTTCATCATCATTAAAACTTACACTAATTGTAGTTCCGGTAGTTGATGCTTGAAAGGTTTTTATATGTATTGCTGTATTAGTAGCACCTGCTTCAAAAAACAGACTATTATTAAAAGCATTAATACGAGGTCTATTATCAGATCCAAAAAATATAGCGTGGTTTCCATCACCAAGATTTATATTACCCTCTATATCTAACTCACCACTGACATTTAAAGTAGCAACATTAGTAGTCCCTGTTGCTGTTAAATTAGCACAGTTAGTAGTCCCTGTAAATGTTTCATTATTAACTCTCGCAATATTATCACTCAAATCATTATCTCCTAATAATTTCAATTCAACAAACCCACTACCAGTAATACCTAAAACCCCAGCACTAAAATTAGTATCACTCGGCACAGCACCACCAGTAATTTTTAATTTGCTTCCGTGAAAGGTTTTAACGCCAGTAATTGTTTCGGCATCTGCTATTTTAGATGTCCCACTTGGTAAATCCCCTAATGCTATTGTTCCAGCAACTAATTTACTATCCCCATCTGTTTTAACAAAACTATTAACCGCAATATTTTTAACTCTCAATCCATATCCATCATCAATTTCCGCATAATCATCTAATATTGTAAAAGAATTAGTAGTAGTGGTTGTTGATGCTTGAAAAGTTTTAAATATTATACTATTAGCACTATCATTACATTCTATAATTAAGTTATTATTAAAAGCATGTATCTTTGGTTTAGCATCACTACCAAAATATAGTCCGTCCCCATTACTATTGCCACATGTTATTTTACCCCCAAACACAGCATCCCCAGTAAATGTAGGAGAATCGGTTGGAGCAAAAGTAGAAGTTAAATTACTACCATCAATAGCAAATGTTTTACCACTTCCCAAATCTATTCCTCCACTATCTATTTTTGCTATTAATGAATTATTTATTTTGAAATTATATATTTCACCGGTAGGTATGTTCAAAGTTAAATCATTATTGCCGTCTTTGGTAATAGTATATCCTGTTGTTCCAACTTCTAATGTTGGTGCTAATATACCACTTGTAAAATCTACTGAACCATCTTTTTTGATATAATTATTAGTAATTGTAGTAATATTAGTTGAATTATTACCAATCGCTGTTGCTTGTGCTGATGTCAATAGTGTATCATCAGAAGTAGTAATATCCTTATCATTATCTAATACCAGAACTTTATTACCAGTTAAATTATCCAATCTTACATCACCGGTAAACGTAGCACCACTTAAACTTGCTTTGCCGGACAAACTTGATGTTGTATTGGAAGGGACATTCCCAACTTTGTCCCTTTCTGCTTGTGACATGAGTAAACCATCATCCGTAGTAATATCCTTATCACCATCCAATACTAATACCTTACTTGCTGTTAAATTATCCAATCTTACATCCCCAGTAAACGTAGCACCACTTAAACTTGCTTTACCTGATAAACTTGATGTTGTATTGGCAGGGACATTACCAACTTTGTCCCTTTCTGCTTGTGTCATGAGTAAACCATCATCCGTAGTAATATCCTTATCACCATCCAATACTAATACCTTACTTGCTGTTAAATTATCCAATCTTACATCCCCAGTAAACGTAGCACCACTTAAACTTGCTTTGCCGGACAAACTTGATGTTGTATTGGCAGGGACATTCCCAACTTTGTCCCTTTCTGCTTGTGTCATGAGGAAGTTAGATGAACTAATAATTTTCTTATTGCCATCTACTTCTAACGGTTTTGAAGCAGTAATAGCATTAGTATTTATACTAACATCACCAGTAAAGACAACGCCAGTTTTATCTGCTTTCAAATCCAAACCATTATTTAGAGCCAATACTCTCGCAATACTACTATGAGTATTTGCCTCAGGGAGTATATTAGACGACCCAATATTACCAAAGTCCTTATCCAGTTTATCAGCACTACTAATTTCAATAGCAACACCATTATACTTGATTCTTTTTGTGTCTGCTAAATTTATATCACCTACAAATTCTTGTTGTGTTGCGACATCATTTCTAATAATTTTATCTGCTCCAAAACTTCCAACTGCTAATGTCCCGCTGTTATTAGAAGTCATTATTTTATTTGTTGTTAATCCAGTTGTTCTATTAGTATTATTGCCAATATCAATCAGCATGTCATCAATTTCTTTGTCAAGTGTGTTATTAGGAGGTGCTTGTCCGGATCTATTACTCGATACAATTTGAGAAGAAGTAAATTTACCATCAAACCCAGCAAGATTACTAACCTCCTTATCATTAAAATCTATATTTTGATTAAATTTAGTAAGTTTGTTATGTTCTACCTTTGTATCATTAGTAGTTAGTTCAAATACATTATCACCATCTTCATCATTAATTTTATCTTTGATATTTAAGTTATTCTCTAAAACTAATTTATTTACTATATGGATATTACTTGTATGTTCTTGTGATTCGATGCTTACATTCCCGTCAACACCCACGTTATTTCCACAAAAAAGTAAGTGATCTGCTTGAACCGGAAATATAGTATTTTGGCGATGTTGAGTAGTCATTCTATAAATTATGTTAAGATTTTTTTCTCCGCTAATATTATAAAATGTCTAAATACCAAATTTCGAGTTTTAATGTGTTAAAGAACACAATCAACCAGCGTGATAAGGAGCATGATGATTTGGTTAGTTTAATTAAGAGTTTTGAAGGAAAACAAACAACAAAGGGTCAAAGAGATCAAATCACAGGTGCTTACCTCTCCCTGTTCAATTTAGAAACCAAAATTAAGCGAAATCTTAACGACCACTACTACAAAATTTTAAAGATGAAGGACGGCAATAAAGAAACATCGAAGTTCAAAACTTACGACGCGTTTCTCAAAAACAACAAATTAGTAAAATACACGACTGGTCAGAAGAAGTATACAGCAAAAAAACAATCCGATTTACTCTCAGGTAAAACCTACGAGTTCCCAAAACCTACGACCCCTGTCATGTCACCGGATGACAGAGATGCCCAAAAGAAGGCAAAAGATAAGGAAGAATCAAAAGAAGATGATAAAGATGCTACTACACCCGAAGAACTCGCAAAAAGAAAAGAAACATTAAGGCTGTATTATGGCGAGGACGGCATGACTGAAACTGAAAAGATGACTATTCAAAGTATGACTCCTCAACAAGTAGAATCAGAAATAGCAAGAATTGAAAAAGAAAGAGGAATAGGAACAACCAAACAAGAAGTTGAAGTAGATGCTGGGTCAGGCACAACCATACGCTCAGCAAACCAAGATAAAGTAGATGCCGAAGTGGCAAAACTTAAACGAGGGGGAGGAGTTGCTTACAATTTAGGACTTGTTGATTACCTTGCTAAAACCGATAGAAAAACATATTTAAAGATGGTTGATATAGCGGAGAAAGAATATAATAATTTTACAAAGGATGCTAAATTGTCCGGATCAGATAGAAATATATTAATGGCACAATTATTTAATAAGGCATTAGCATTTAATGTAGATGAAGGGGCATATAATGCCTTTTTAGCAAATTATCAAAAAACAAGAGATCAAGCAGAACTTGATGTCAAAGCAAAAACAGAACAAGCAGAGAAAGATAAAATGGATGCCGAGTTTAACAGAAAGCAAAAAATACAACATGCTAAAATGGATGAACTAATTAAAAATTTTACTGCCGAACAAGAAGAAGCATTAGACAAATATTTAGATGGTTTACATGATAGTGACATCAGACAACGGGCATATGATAGAATGATGGCACAACATGCCTCATCATATGGTGGATATAAAGATCAAAGTAAATTGCTTCGTTATTACATTTACAAGGAAATGGCAGAACATGCGGGGGAGAACACAGCACATAAGGTAAAATCAGAATCTAAACCACAAGATGCCCAACCGGATGTTTTAACAGATCAGGATAATGATGGTGATATAGATAGAGATGATTTTGTCGAAAAGTATGGTAAAGAAGGTAAAACAGGGGTTCGAGGTGCTACTGGTAAGAAAGAATTAGAGAAGGATAAATACACAGAGCAAGAAATACAAGATGCTGTTGATCTTGGCAATTATCAAATGGGCGTTGCGAAAGAAATGGATATACAATTAGGTGATACTGGTTCACGTGCCGGTGTAATACCACAGGGACAAGTGGTAGGTAAGGATACTAAATTTGAGGGTGATATGGCAGGTATTGATGAAGAAACATATTTAGGTGATATGGGTGGTAGTAGTGCCCAAACTGCTGTTGATGCTAAAACCAATATATTGAATCAATTTGAACAGAATACAGATGACGCAGGACAAATGATTGAAGATAAGTTAAGAAGTAAGAAGAAAATAGATCAATTGAAAATGGAAATTAAATGCTTTCATCAAATATATGAAGAACTTATTAAGGGTTTTAAAACAAAAGAACATCAAGAAGATTATAAAAAAGTATTGGAAACTAATAATATTGAAGCAGTCCGACAACATCATGCTATGATGTCAAAGATGATTAGAGCGTATTATAAAACAAGTAGTCTACGTTTAGGTGTTATTATGAGTGCTGAAAGTGTTTTCGGTGGTCAAGTTGGTAATATCCCGAGCATGATGGGATCATTTGGTATTGGTATGCCGGTTCAAAGATCCACAGGCAAAAACCCGAAATTAATAGATAGAAGAAAAGGCAAGGATAGGTTTAGTAATGCTACTGCGGGTGAGAAGCAAGTAATACGTGGAGGCGTTAATGCTAAAAAGGCAGTTCGACAAGCAATACCCCGAGATATTGATAAAAGTGCTTATAGAAGTAAAATTGACTACCCTGATTATAATATTGATGACGCATTTAGACCACGTAGTTATATACGTAAGCGTGTGTATGTAAACCCTGATGTCAAACTAAAAGTATCAAAACATTAAAAATATCTTATATATTAATATAATGGTATATAAACAAGGCGGTAAAAGAAAACCACTTCCCAAAAAATACGTGCCTGATTCTCTAACAGAAGCAGACAAAAAGAAACAAGAAGAAAGTATTAGGAAGGGAACTATGCGACCCAAACTCAAAAGTTTTAAATCTAAACGATCATCACATGTCAAAAAATTTGAGGAGAAATATGGATTTAAAATTACTGATAAACGAGTAGAAGAAATTATATCACGTGAAGGTATAAACCAAATCCTATCAAAAGGCAAAGGTGCTTACTTCGGGGGTGGTTCAAGACCAAATCAAACCCCGAGTAGTTGGGCGTATGCCCGTTTAGCATCTGTTATTATGAATGGCAAAGCAAGAGATGTGGATCGTGACATATGGAATAAATACAAGAAATAAATATATTAATCATTAATATAATGAATTCAGCAATTTGTCACAAGATAAAAAACAATAAAGATAAAGTAGATAAAACAAAAAAGGATGTAGTGTATACACCTGATGATGTAGCGAAAGATTGTATCGAATACACATTACCCTTTATTGATGTAAATGATGTTTTACTTGAACCCTTTGCCGGTGGTGATGCCTTTTATAAGCAATTTCCAAAAGAGAATAAAAAAGATTGGTGCGAGATACAACGAGGTAGAGATTATTTAAAAAGTGATTTGACATGTGATTGGGTAATAACAAATCCTCCTTATAGTATTATGAATGATATTTTACCAAAGTTATATGAATGTAGAAAAGGATTCTGTTTATTGGTAAACAATCTGACATTAACCCCTGTAAGACTTCAAAAAATTAATGATGCCGGTTTTTATATAAGTTTGATCTATTTCTTTACTATTAGCAAATGGTTTGGTAGGCAATACTATTATGTATTTGAAAAAAGAAAAGATAAAAAGAATTTGTTAGAAATGGTATTTAGAAGACAACAATATAAAATATCTTGATATAATATATTATGGATGATAAAACCCTATATAAACCATTTCCTTCAAATGTCAAAGGTAAAAAAATGAGTGTTTATGTCATGATTGATGGTAAGAAAAGGTTGATCCACTTTGGTGATTCTGATATGGAAGACTTCCGGCAACACAAAGATAAGAAGAGAAGACAAAATTACCTCAAACGATCAGCAGGTATACGTGATGGTCAAGGTAGATTGACAAAAAATAATAAAAATAGTGCTAATTACTGGGCAAGGAGGGTTTTGTGGGATGCTTAAAAAATATGTTGCTCTAATATATATTATGAATGAACAAATAGGATTTGATCCACGTGGCGAATATACTAATACAGAAGTTCATGTCAAATCAGAAAAAGATATACCCGTAGATTTAAATACTTTTAAAGATTTTGATTATAAGAGTTTGCCAAAAGATGGGTTTATGATGTCTGTTATATCAGCACGTAGAGGTGGTAAAAGTTTCATGATCAACTACCTTATACAGCAATTTCAAAAGGATAAAGAATTGGCATTTAGTCATATCTTTCTCATATCAGAAACTGGATTCGGGTTTAAAGGTATACCACCCGCTTACCGTTTTGGTGATACATCAGCATTATCATATATCTTGAAAAACCAAGAACAAATTAGAGATTACAACCGGCAACAGGATAAACCGGCAAGACGCATGAGATCACGTATACTAATAGTAGTTGATGATTGTGCCTGTAATCAAACAAAGGACACTGGCATGAAGAACCAACTAATTACAAAATTAGCATTAAACGGAAGACATTACAGCACCAAAGACCCTGTTGAAGGTAATGGCGTAAGTGTTATATTAATAAGTCAGGCACTTAAAAATATACCAAAAGGTGTAAGATTAAATCAGGATGTCATGTTTGCTAATAATATTTCTTCTTTAATTGAGAGAAATGATTTACTTGATGAAAACTTTTACATCGACACTACTATGAGAGGTAAGCGATATGGTAGAAAAGTATTCCAAGAATTATCAACAAAAGAAGACTTTGTATTTATAGCAATTGAAAATCACATACAGAATAAAAGAAAATTAGAAGATTACATAAGAGTATTTAAGGCACAACCTCAAAAAGAGTTTAAATTTTTTGGTGGTAAAAAGGATTGGGTAGGAGTAGATCCATTTGATTAAAATATTTCCTCATCATCATATACCGGATACACACCCGCTCCAAAATCTTTTAATTGTGGTTTGTTATTATTTTTTTTTAGTATGGTTTTACAATACCGGATTAATTGTTTATTTCTCTCACCTTTCAAATTTTTAATTAACCATTTACAATAATTTTTATCATTAATTAAAGAATACCAAGTCTGACCTTTGTATTTACCAAAATATAATTTCCATCTACTACAACCATTATAACTACCAATATCATGACATCCGCAACATGTGGAGGAAGAGGGGTCAGAAGTTTCACACTTTTTACACCAATAACATATATTCTTATGATGATTAAATTTTTTAATTTCACCGGTAGGTAGTCGTTTGTATTTTACTTGATTACAATACTCATATGTTTCCTTATCCTCATCTTCTTTATGACCATATTTTTTTAATAGACAATCATCATCATAAGTTTTCCACGCATTAAATGTAATATAATCTTGCGGGAGAGGTTTACCACAAAAATCAAGAACAAGTTTTAAAACGTCGTTGGGCAAGTATACCATAGTTTGGATTATACAATATATTTGTGTTATTTGTTTAAGTAGGTTTAACGTTCTATAATTGTTATAGTAAAAGGTGGAGTGCCTGTTCTCAAATAGAATTCTCTACCAAATCGTGTATGGTATTTGTATATGCCGTTTTTTGTCAAATATGTATGTTCTTGTGTTGCTTTACAAAGTCCCCACTCTTGTCCGGCATACTTATCAATACATGCTTGTAATGATATAAAATGTTGTTTGACCATTCTGCCTATCTTTTCACTTGGTTTTTCTTTCCAAAGTAGTTTATCCAACTCTGCCATAATGTTGTCATAATTAAAATAAGTTTTAAAATAGTCAAGTATTAATTTGTTTTTGATTGATATTATGGTATGTATTCTTTTAGCAAACTTATCAAGAAAACAATCGATAAACTGGTTTTGAACTGCTGATCTTTTTAATCTTTGTTTTAGTTTATTGTTTCTATACTTGCCATAATTAATAGCATGATTAGCAATACCAAACCCTGCCATTATTTTGTTGTCTTGTTTCATCCACATTTGTATGTAGTTGGGTGAAGGCATTAGGGCACGTGCCAATAGTCTATAATCACAATACATATATATATTTTGATTATATCATTATTTTTTAAGTAATTTTAAAACTAATCAACTAATAGGGTTGGTCTTGGTTGTGATCTTGGTGTGCCGTTTCTTGTTCTATATGTAGGTGACATAACACTCTCCCGCATTTCTACCTCATGTGTAGGCACTTCTACATCACGCACACACTCAGACCCACAGCACTTACACAACTTGAATTTATTGCTTTGAACCTGTGCGATCACCTTAACGCATAAAAGAGTTATTGCCCCAACAATTATACCGGTTGCTGTTGCTATTTCGATTGCTCCCATTTATAACTATACATAAGATAATTTTTATCTATCGATGATATAGATTTGGTCAATATGCCTTCCACGTGATACAGCAGTATAAAGCATATTATCGCTAAACATGTTCCTCACATCAATATACAATTTATTACCAAGTGCCACACTTTCACCCTGTATAGCGTGTATAGTGTATCCGTGTGTAATATCTGCCTTTACACCTTTGGGCGGTTTGGTGTATACAATTTCACCATTACTAAACAACTTGGTATTATTCCTAACTAAATACTTATCTTGATCTTTAAACATCTCATTATATTCTTTATTGTGATCATGCTTGGAGGCAATAATCAGGTCAGTTGGTTTATACTGCTTCTGTAATTCTTCAACAGATATTAATTTAAGTTTTTGTTTAGCATATTGGATTGCGTCTTGCCGGTGTGCCTGTTTATCATGTTTGAGTGCCCGTTTACCTTCTACTATAAAGTGCCTGAGTTTTAGTTTAAGATCACGCAACTCCTTACTTGCCTTTGCCCTACGATCAATAGTAAGATTTTCATAATTACTAAACCCTTTTTTGGTCATTTCACAATACCCCTGTGCTTTTAGATTTTCCCACAATTTCTTACCTTCATCGTATTCTCCATCCTTTCGCATCTTCTTACATACATCAATTACATTTACTACCGGTTCAAGTTGGAAACCAACATCACCCATTACTATGTGCTTACCATCAATTTTAAATATAAGTTCTTTCTCTCTTTGTGTATATTGTGATGCTTCATCCCACAAAAACGTGTTGTAGGTTTCTTGGATCTTATCACTAAACTCCATATATAAGGCACGATGTTTAACCATAACCTTAACATTTTGGTTTGCTGTTTTATCTTTCTTAATATCTTGTTCTACTGCTCTTGCCAATTTCCAAGAAGGGGCAATATATACCGGATCAACTAAACCAACATCATGTATATTATGGTATGTCTTACCTGTGCCACCTTGTCCACCCCAAAACTCAGTAAGGTGATGTGCCCGTTCACAACCAAATTTTACACCACCAAGGGCCATACCCCAACCTTGCTTTTCAGCGTAATTAAAGTCATTTTGGTCTTGTTGGTTAAATATAGATGATAAATAACATTCTGTTGGCGAGTTATTAAATGTCATGTCATCTTGCTTATTTTGGTATTGTGGCATGATGGCACAATCGTGTTGTTTGTAATAAATGCCATCAACACAAACACGATAAATATTTTTGTGTTCCATTTCCATCAATTGCTCCATAATAATAAGACGCTGGTAAGCAGTAATTTGTCCGGCGATGTGTTTTAGGTTATATGCCTTTTCTTTCTTGTAGGTAATAAATGCCTCTTTACGCATCTCATCGTAGTATACTTCATTATCATCACTTTTCATAAAACTAAAATAGTCCCTATTGCCATACATACAAAACCGCTTGTAGTAAGATAAACTGGCACATTTACCAACCCACTTGGCATAGTAAGATATTTTCAATTCCTTACCCCCAATTGTCTTTACTAACTCTTTCTTTTTGATCATGTCATCATCAAATACAAAATCAGTTGTAGTGCCATATGCCCCACACACAATTGTGTAAGTAGCACCCATATCAGATAAAAATTTAAGTTCAGCATCAGTATACACATTTTTAGAAACAAACCAACCCATTTCCTTATTGTAAAATCTAAACTTTTCATTAGCGTTTTTGGTGTTAAGGTTTTTAATGTAATAATAACCCTTTGCTACAATTTTATCAACCTTTCTAAAATCTGTGATCTTGCCCATCATGCCATCATAGTATTTACATGTGTGGTATTGTGTGTATGCTTTCTTAATATCAATATGCCTTAATGCCGGATCATCAAGTTCCGGAAGATCATCAACAAAATCTGTTGTGCCATTAAAGTGTGTGCCGTAATCAATAAATCGTTGTAGATCAGGGTTTTTGAGGGCATCAATTTTAAAACCATTAATGCCATTATCCTTCATAAATTTACTGGTTGTTTCTGTGTAATCATTATCGGTTGTGTAAATACTCTCATTAGTTTGTATGTAAGAAATGCCGTAATTGTTTCTACCAAAAATAAAATGCTTATCTTGTTCGTGTAGTTCAAATACCTTTTGTTGTAGTTCTTTTGGTGTAAATTTCTCTTCTACAAGGTCATCATATGAGCATGTTGTAAGTTTATGTTCCACGTGGTTTAAGCGTGAGTTAATGTATTTAAAATGTTTTAGTGGTTTCTTCATGCTGGTTTTTTCAATATAAATGTCATCCTTAAATGGCACTTCAATACTAATTTTAATTTGTAGTTTGTCGCATATTTCTTCAATTGCTTCTTGTGGCACACCATCTTTATATTTCTGTAATAATCCTTCTTCATTCTTCTTACCGTTGATCTTGTAAAGAATGGTTTTATAACGTTCTTTACCGCCTTTGGTTTTCTGTTCTTCATATTTATCTTGTGCCCATTTGTTAATTGGTTCTAATAGGCAGTGTCCGTTGCCATCCAAGAAAGATTGCGATATTTCTTTTTGGGGCAGGTTAATCAGATCAGTAATAATTACCTTACATTTAACACCACTTACAATCAAATAAGACACAATATCCGGATAATCACTACTTACCATAAATGGCATATATTGTGCCTGTTTATCCCACAATTTCTTTGTAGTAAGTGGTGTCATAACAAGGTCAAGCACAAAATCAAAATTGCCGTTATTTTTAGTAATAAAATCAGATAGTAGATCATCTTGTTCTTCAAGAGTTGTATCATATACCTTTACTACCACCCTTACTTGTTGCCCCAATACTCCGGCATTCTTAAAGATATTATAAAAGTGCCCCGCATGATTAATTTGATCAAGTTTATCAATCCAAGTAGTGGGGTTATAAGTAATTTCATATACTGGTTTACGACCAATAACGCTGTTGTTTCTTACGTTGCCAAATTTCCTTTTAAAACCTGCTTTTTCTACAATCTTGTTTTTGTAGCGTTTATCATATTTAATATTTATTAACCTGCCTGTGTTTGGGTTAAATAATTTAGTCTTATCCACATAATGGGTTGTAAGACCATCTACCAATTGTTTCCTGTTCCACTTCAAAAACTTCTTGGTATACATGCCACCTCGTTGTATTAACTTGGGGGCATTAGCATCGTTGTTATAAAGTTCTAAAAGTTGTTCGTTCATATTGATATATATTGTATACTGAGATAATCTTTAAGTAGTTTGGGTTTAACAATATATATGATACAATTTTTAAATTCATACGCACACCACGTAAAACCCGCTTGTAGTTTTAAGATCCTTCATTTTGTATGATTTAGTTGTTTTACTATAATTAAAATTACATTCTTTGAAAATAGCAAGTAGGGTTTGGGATGTGAGTTTCTTTGGTATTCTTGAATGATGTGGTAATTTAAAATGTTTTTTCAAATAGGCATAATGTTCCATAATAAACTTATTATTATTGTCGTTGTTAATCTCTCTGACATAAAACTTAATCTTGTCTTCGTCTTTTTCTAAACCTTTGATTTCTTTCACGATATTTCTAAATACTTCGGTTTTATAAGAAATATCTAAATTTTGCTCAAAAAGATTAGTCATGAATGTTATATAATAATACAGGTTCTTTTTTAAGTAATATTACGATGTTATTTTTAAACCTTAACACTTTTACCAACCTTAATAGGAAACGGATTAATCTTTCCTTTCTTTCCTGCTACACCAAAAGATTGTGAGTAATCTTTCTTCCCGCCTTTTTTATTACCATCTTGCCCACCTTTATATGCCCCACCATCAGCACTATAACCGGATGTTTCCTTTACGAAATCTTTATCTGGCATCCAACGAACCGGCATGTGCCCACGAAATGTCAATTTATCACGCAAACCCCTACGATCAGTATTATTAGCACCAAACTCCGCATCCTCTACCGCTTTTTGGTTTAACTTTGATGATCCTCCATCCTTCTTAACTTTGAGAGATGTCGCACCCTCATACATCTTATATTGTTCGAGTCTGTGTCGCCCATATATCTCCGCTTTGCGTATACCGCTGTATAGATTACCTTGATTGATTTTGGACATGCTTATACTATATAGAAGAGAAAATTATTTTAATACATACTGTCCTCCTTCTCCGGTTCTTTTTCGATATAGTCAGGTGAATTTGATTTCTCATCTTCCAACGTATTATTTGGTTTAACCTCTGCCTCCGGTGCTTTAATCTTATTAGAAAGGTGTTTATGGCGACCACGAAAACCACAGAAAGCATTTTTACCACCCTGATTTACAATATATCCTTTTGAGCCCTGTTTGTGATCTGTCTTTTGAGCAATCTCCAAACTAATATGTGGTTCTTGTTGCGAGTTCATTATATATATTGCCAACATTTTTATTTGCGTCCACCTGACAAAATTAATATGTTTGAGTTTAATATACTATAATGTGTGATACTCAAAAATACAACGAATTATTATCTGCTGATAGAGTAAAAGGACAACATGCTGAGGTGGATCTCTATGAAACTATTAAAAATAGGTTTGGTAGTGATTTGGTTAAAATGGAGAACAGATTTAGTATATACGATTATGGGAGTCCTACTACTCTAATTGAATTAAAAAATAGGAAGTGTTGTAAGAATGCTTTTAAAAATACGATGATCGGGCAAAATAAAATAGACTACTTATATAAACAACATGAGAAACACAGCAAGTCCTGTTATTGCCTGTTTAATTTTAGTGATGGTCTGTATTATATTCCTATAAATAATGAAACAATAAAAACATTTGAATTAAATCAGAATGGTGGGAGAAAGAACCGGTTCAAAGATGAAATGAAGAAAGGTGGATATTGCTATATACCGGTTAAACATTTGTGTCAGGTATAGGTTCAACTACTCGATCACATTTAAGGAATCCACAACAATTGATATTTTTACATTTACTTCTTTGTAGTGCTACGAAAAACCCAGTCAGGGAGAGAAGAACACTACATACCGCTAAACTAATACTTGATATTAAATTATTTACATCTACGCTTTGATCGTCTCTATATAAATTAATTGGTTCTTGTTGGTCAGTTAATATTAACATAGTATTATTCATCATGCTTTGTATAATTATACGGACAAAATAATTGAAAATAATAACAAACAGCACTAATAAATTCACTTTCATTTACGTTTACCTTTTTTCTTAATCCTCCATCCCATTCTGTATTGTCAATTGTTTTTACATAATACTTTTGCGAATACGCACAAAGTAAATATGCCAATATACAATAAAAACATTTTCTCATAATATATAGTATAAGATTTTATTTCTTATTCTTTATTATAATGGTTCAATTAACTATCCTAACGGCAGAAGATAAAAGAAGAATTAAACAACAACTCGCAAGGGATAGATTACAAAGTTCCGGTTATACACCACCAACGGGTTTAACACCGGCACAACAAAAAGCACAGAGAGATTACTACAACAAACTTAAAAAGGAACAAGATGATTTTGATGCCTTACAAGCGTTTAGAAAAAAGGCAAAAGCAATAGCAGATGCTAAAAAAAAATTAGACCAAGACATGCGAAATAGGTTATTAGAATACCAAAGGACAACAAGTGGATTATTACCAAGTGAAGAGAGAGCAATAAACAGCATGTCGACAGCACAATTAAAAGCATCAATTAAAAGAATGGAAGCAGTATTAAATGAGGGTAATCAAGAAATGCGAGATAGATTATTAGAATACGAAAGGACAACAAGTGGATTATTACCAAGTGAAGAGAGAGCAATAAACAGCATGACAACTGAACAATTAAAAGCATCAAT
>Ga0181407_1000367_pt1 | contig 15335 bp, 10 predicted proteins | sample 30SPOviralmetaG_FD_130136 | JGI IMG/M metagenome (GOLD analysis project Ga0181407, IMG submission 130136) | Marine viral communities from the oligotrophic San Pedro Time Series (SPOT) site, San Pedro Channel, CA, USA - 30 SPOT_SRF_2012-01-26 | ecosystem: Environmental > Aquatic > Marine > Strait...
GCAATAATAAGCCAATACATCAACCGCAGCAGCCGTTGTCGTCAACGTTGGTGCCGTACCACCAGCAAACTTATACTTCGTGCCCGCATAAGCAAGCGTCCTGCTTCCCGTTCCATCCTGCGTCACCACAATCACACCGGACTGACCAGCAGTCACGTTGGTTGGATCGCCAAGTGTTCTGTTGCCAGCAAGAGTCACGCTGAAGTTGTTGCCCAAACTCATGTCAACAGCAATCGTTGCTGCATCGGTCAAGGCAACAGGCGTTCCACGCTGCGCTTTTGTAAAGCTCTGAGTAACAGCAAGGCCAGCAAGCGTTGTAGTAGAAGCAGGAATTGTGACCGTAACGTCAGCACCTGGATCAGCAACACTCAGCGTCAGCTCATGCGCGTCAGGCGTTGCACCCTCAAAGACCAAGCTGCCATTAAACGTAGCGTTGCCAACAAACAGCGATGTGCTGTCGAACGTTGCAACACCTGTGACATCTAACGTGCCAGGGACATCAACGTTGCTTGTAAATTCAACGCCGCTGCCAGCAGTATCGGTTTGCAGCAATTGACGTGCTGTGCCGTTTGCAAGCTTGCTAACTGCAATCTCAGCCGTAGCACTAACGTCTGCATTAACGATCGTGGCATCAGCGATCATTGCGCTGGTGACTGTCCCCGTATCACCTGTGGTTACTACGTTGCCGCTGACATTCGGGAATGTGATCGTGCGATCAGCAGTTGGGTTGGTAACCGTGATCGTGGTCTCATATTGGTCATTCGCAGATCCTTCAAACGCCAAGACAGCGTTCTGACCCAGCAACACCGTGCCAGTAAATGTTGGCCCAGCAGCTCCAATCTTTTCAGTATCAAGTTCCTGCAGCGCAGCCTGCACGTTTGTGGCTGCAATGTTTCCAGTCGCAACAACCGAAATATTGGCTGCGGTCTGACCAGCGATAGCGTTCGAAACGTCAATTAGCTGGAACGTTGATCCACTGCCAAGTGAAATCAACATGTCTGGCGGTGCCAAACTCACAGCAGGCGCATTGCCTGAACCCGTTCCAGCATCGCTGACAACCACGTAATAGTTGAGGTTTCCTGTCGCCGGATTCGGCAAGGCACCACCAGCTGTAAAGCCAGCAGCAGAACCAGCAGTCGTGACTGATGCAACTAAGTTTGTATTGGCGTTATACGTTCCAGCGTTAACAAGGTTGCCGCTGATAACCGTGATTGGCAGGAACGATTCTCCAGTAAAGACGTAGAGATCTTCGTTTTTCTCATCAAAGAAGAACTGGCCTTTGTAGTCACCGGCTGGGAACGTAACGACGTTATCGGTTGCACCAGCACCACCGAACTTAGTAACAGATTGATCTGCTAATTTTTCTGCGGTAACAGCATCAGTTGCAATAATTGCACTTCCGATCGTTCCGCTAGTCAGCTTTGCTGCCGATATATCTGGGATGTCGGCTGCATCCAGTGTTGCGCCTACCGCAACATGACCTTGACCGTCAACCGTAACCTTGGTGTAAGTACCAGCAGCAACAGTATTGCTGTGGTTTAGATTTCCACTGGCATCAACAGCAAGTCCCGTTCCAGGAATAACAGCACCTTTTGCGCTGCTTGTGGCAGCAGGCATGTCTGCTGATGTAATCGCACGACCGCCAGTAATTAAACCTTTGGCGTTATACGTCACCACATGATGCGTGGCACTAGCTGATACATCGTTATCAACTTCAATCGTGTTGGAGTCCATGCGGAGCCCTTCACCATTGACAATCACACCGCCTTTGGCGCTTGTCGTTGCAACAGGGATGTCACTGCCATCAATGACTCTGTAAGCAACCGCTCCACCAGCACTGGTTGGGCCTGCTAAAAATTTGTTCGCTGCATCCGTATCGTTTTGAGTTGCAGCGATAGCAACGCTTGAGCCTGTGGTTGTGACAACAATGTCAACTAGACCAACCGTGCTGCCAGTAACGGCATTGACGGAACCAGCAGCCTTAAGGCTGAGCCATGCAGATCCGTTCCAGCAATACAGATTGCTGTCGTCTGTATCTAGCGCAAGCTGACCTGTAAACGCTCCAGATCCAGGCAGCGTTGTGACTAGGTCAACAGTGGATTCGTTCGCAAGCTTTGCTGCCGTTACGCTTCCGGCTCCAAGCTTTGCCTCTACTACTGCGGAATCGGCAAGGTCAGCTGAAACAATCCCACCAGCTGCAAACAAAATCTTTGCGCCTGGAATTGCGTCATCAGCAATTAAGGTGACGCCATTGGCGACCAGATCAGCGACAGTAAGCTTTTTGGTTTCAGAACTGTTAACGGCAACAAGCAAGTCGCTTGCAATCAAGTCAGCACCCGCAAGAGCCGGGAGATCGCTAATTTTTAGGTCAGCCATGGGCTCTCGCGTTAAGTGTCACTGCTCTTGCCCAGCTTAGCTGTTGGATCCTGATCCAAGTTAAGAGCATCACCGCTTTCTTGCGTAATTTCGTCAGGCACTTCAAGGTTCATTTTGAGCTGAATAGCTCCAGTTGTGATGAAATCTGCCGTAATTTGCACGAGCTGACCTGGAGCAAATTGGACGGCACAAGCTGTTATGACTCCATCAAAGTCATAAAAGAGTGCATCGTTGCTCCTAGAAGCAACGCCGCTAGGGTTGTAACTTTCTGGTTTAAGATAAAACTTTGCGTGAAACTTACTGCCAACTTTAGTTCGCAATATAAGCTGCAAAAGATAGTTTGGTAATTCACTTGCGGTGTCTCCCGTATACTCCCATTCACAAGACATTTGGCCAGAGCCAGACATTACCGTACTGATGTTATTACGAAAGGCGTCAGACAATGTCGTCGTGTCTATAGTTTCTCGCTCGGTGTTCAGCTCGTAGCGTTGAACTTGAGCAAGAATACGATCAACGGTATTCTGCACAACAATGCTTACAGAAAGGGGGCTACTTGGCGCAGCCAATGTAACTGCGTTAGGGATTCCTCCATTAACTGCATGAGCGAAAGTGTCATAAAGCCTTATCCCGTCTGCATCGTCAACATAAATAAACTTTTTTACGCTGGGCTTTGCATAGCTGTTTATAAAATCAAGATTGCTGTCATCAGTGCTTTTAATTTGAATTTGATCGCCGGTGACTAACTGACCTTGCTCGAAACCAAAACTGAAACGTTTTGCCGCAACGTTGACACTAGCGGCTTTAATTGTCGAAATTAAACTGCTCTCGTCAGACTGACGCCGCAATTCAACTTTGCCAAACGTCCCAAGGTAAACGCTCATTACAAATCCAACCCCGCGACTACACCATTGGCCTGGAATTGGATATCAGCAGCAAAGACTTCACCTACGCTCATCGACATTGTTAGGTTTGTAATTAAAATTCGCATGTGAATTTCGCGCCCGGCAGTAGATCCGTCGTCAACCTTTAGCCTTAAATCTGAAAAATTTTCGGCAGTGGCCTCATTGCCTTGCTTCAAATTTCTTGTGGTTGAATTGCCGTCTTTCCTGGCTTTTACTATTTTGTTGATAAATGCAGACGCCGAGTTTGCTGTACTCTTTTCTCCTGGGACTGCTTGATAATAGAAAATTCGGCAACTCCCTGTCGTTGTCCTTTTAATTGGGAGTATTGTTGTGTCCGTACCACCAAGCGTCGTAGTATCTGCCGACTCCACGTTGACAGTAAAACTCCAATTTTGAACGTTAGCGATTTTTACGCCTTCAAGCTCTAAAGACCCACTCGCTCCAGAAAAAAGTGCCATCAGACAACTCCTATAAGATTTACTGTAACAGTGCTCAAGCCATTAGCCACCTGCGTTAACTGTGGTGCGCTTTCGTACCTGTACCTTGCTGGTGTGCCTGACTCAGACAACTCAGGCCCTGCAGGGGTATTAATTTGACCGCCCATCCCAGAGTGATTTTTGCAGTAGTAATACAGGGTTGGGGCGTCCTTAGCAACCTTGATTCGCGTAAATGCTCCAGTGGTACCAGGAGTTCCAGAGGTTGTTACGCCTGTTGTGTACTCTGATCCATTCGAAGTATTAATTCCATCGGTTGTTTCACTAAAACGCAATGGGTGGGTGCCGCCTGTGCCGTTTGTTGCGTCTGATTGGTCAAATACATAGACAGTCCCTTCAGTCAGAGTCAATAACAAGTTGTCTGTTGACGACCCATCAATTCGATATTTGTTAGCGCCACCAGAGGCCACAACTGTCACTGCAAATGTCACAGTCGGAACTTTTGTCTGCTCCGGGCGCAAAGCATTGGTTTCCCCGCTCCAACCACCTAAAGACCCATCAGGCAGCGTAAAAGTGCTGAAAGTGCCTTTTGTTTCGTCAAAATGCCGAACGAACAGCTCTGCTGACGCATCGCCGATATTGGCGTAAGACAGTTGCAGTTTTACGTTCGTACGCTCGCTGCCATACAAAATTCTTGTCTCAGCGCCGCTTTGCGACTTAAACGTTTTGACCGGGTAGTCCCCAGGGTCAAAAGCGCGGCTAGTTGGAGTAATTGTGGGGAAAGTCATTAATCGCTCAGGTTCTCATCAGGGTTGATGTTAAATTCGCCGCTTTCTAATAGGTGGGCGAGCTTGCTGCTTCCATCCTTTCTGCAAGGGTGTTCTGATGCAACGATGTCCACAGTGCCCTCCTGCGAGAACGTCAACTGCTCAACAACATAAACGTTCTGGGACACCTCAGTATTAACCAGTGTAAAAACTGAATCATGGAACGCTGTGGCGCTGACCACACCGTTGGAGACATCCATGACGCCCTCTTCAAGATCTTCTGAATCAGTTTTGTAATAAGAAACGTTGTACTGCCCATCAGGCAAGGGTTTGATGCTAGTAATTAGCCCAGTTGAACTGACTGTTCCATTATTTGCAGGGCTGTAAGGGCTGGACTCTGTAACAACTTTAATAAACGATCCAGCGCTTAGCTCTAGGCCATGGACAGTTGTTGAGAAGCTAATAGTGTGCGTGACGAGTTGACGCAACGCCAAGAAGTATTTACCAACTTTTATCGCATGTTCTTTTGACGTGCAGAACTGAGTAAGGTTGAATTGTTCTTGCGATAACCTTTCGGTTTTTGGTACGCTTTTCAGCTTAACTTCTACAACTTTCTCTTCTGGAAATTTGTTCTTGGTCTCTTGCCTATAACGGATGTTTGCCTTGAACGGTCTACGCTCCTCTGAGCTTAAGTACTCAATTTTCAAAGAGCCTTCAAGGATGTTTCCAGCCGTAAAGAACTGTTTAGGTTCAATTGCTCCAGTGTTAATTTCACCGCTTTCTGCGACATGCGGAATGGCAGGCGATAAAGCAAACTTACCATCAGTCAAAATAAAGTTGCACAAGAAGTTTGGTGCCATATCCATTACGAATTGACGCAAATTTACATTGTCCCCAATCACGCCGTTGAAGAACAGTTTCTGTTTTTGCAAGAACTTAGAAGTCTCTATCAGCTTGTCTTTCTCAATTAAAATTGGATTGGCTGCTGTCATCCCCGTTAATCCTCCCGCTCCACCCATCTGATCGGTAAACAGATAGAACACAAGGTCTGTTAACAAATTACTTGGGCCTTTTGCCTGACCATTGGGCTCATAAGTGTTTAAATTCTTGTGCAGTCTTTCTACGTGGATTCCTTTACCGATCCATGTCCGCAGCTGGTCTAGTCGGGTAAAGTTGCGGCTAGCTTTTAGCGAAAGACCGGCCATCGTTAAATCGTTAAAAGCAGGGGCTACATCGTTGGCTAGTATCTCATTCACGTAGACAACCTCATGTTCTGGCTCGCTATCGTTTGACTTTTTAACGAGACTTCTATAAAAACTAATATCTGCGTATTGGCTTTGGCCTTCAAAAATAACCTCTGCATCTACGATATTTGACGCAACAACTTCGCGCCGTTGAGCTATTTCAAACCTGAGCCCGGCAACGCCATAGACAGTTTTGAAAGGATTATCGTTTGCAATGCTTAAGGTGGCGCCAAACCTGTCGTTTACTTCCCAATTTGAAGTTGTACTATTCCCTTCAATGATTTGAAAACTTGGATCGGTCCAGGCTTTTGTCTCGCCTGACCAATGATCGCTTGGAAGCTGCCTTACTGCTGATTTATAGCGAATGCGAATGCTCTTATTGCCCTCTGTATAAGTTTGCGAAACTGTTCTAGTCGTTCCAACAGGCAAGCTATCCGCATAATGGTTTTCAAGAGCAAATAACTGGTAATAGAAAGTGTTTTTTCTTCCGGGTATAAAATCAATTGTGTCTGTAGATGTCACACGATAAACCTGCCCAGACCAGCGAAGAGTATGGCCGGTGTCTGGATTGTTTTTGAAAGGGTTGCTGTTTTGATAAGGGTTGGAATCACCCCCTGCAACATTAGTTCCGCCTATCCCGCGCTTTATTCTTAATTCGCTGCCAACAGTATAGTTGCTAGAACTAAGCAGCACTTCAATGCCTGTAGGTGTCCAAACTGTGTCTTGTCCGTTATGTTTTTTTGCAAACTGCCCATCAGACAATCGTCTTTTTACTAATGTCCAACGCAAAATAACAAACTCCAAAGGGTCGCTGGAATTTAAAAATTCTTTCGTGACGACCTGGATTGTTTGACCCACGGCGACAGGGCTGTTGTCGGAGTTGCCAGCAATCTCAAACGTCATCGCTCCAATGCGACCGGCTTTTGCGTTGCTTTCGTTTGAAAAGTTTCTTACAAACTCAACTGAATTAATTTGCCTTTCAGGAGGATTATTTTTGTCGTCTACAGGGAGAATACTCCGCACCTGCACTACAGATGGAATATCAAAACCTGACTCCGTAAAGTCAAAATTAGGCGCCCTCATGAACTCTTTGTTGAACCTTATTGCTGACTTTTGCACTTCCGACCCAGCAGCAATAACGTTAAATGCACCATCAATATTTCTTACACTAACTGACTTGTTGACCACAGATGTTTCAGCGTCACTTTCAGGAACATTTGCTGCAAGTTTTATAAATATCTTATCGTCTGGGATCGAACGCAACTCAGCCGCAGGCAAAGGTACAATTTTGAATTCAAATTCTTCAGGCCCTAGACCTTTTGGATTCTCAATTCTAATAAAGTTATACTGAGAAACAGGTCTTTGTCCTACAACCACAAATCGCAGAGGGAAAGCTATAAAATTACGAGAATTACCGCTTGCATTAACTCCTGCTTTTCTTACAAAAAGCCTGAAGCATGAAGCTCTTGCGATTGTTGCTGTAATTGTTCCGGTAGACACAGTTACGTTGTCTTTACCGTACTCTTTTATTTCTTTGCTGTTTGGCAACCCAGGGAAGGAGCAAAGTCCTTGCAAGTTTTGATATACAGTGCTTTTAATTCCTAGCTCTGTTACAACCGCTGGGCGGTTGTTACGCACAGTTGCTGTCGAAATGTGAGTCAGGGGGAAGAACCCCGCTCCAACACCGTCAACATCATCAATATATATCTCTGGACTAACAACCAGGCTTTTATTTACGATGCCTATTTGTTTTTGTAACGACTCGCTTGTGTCAAAGCACCGAAGTCGAATTTGTTGATCGGTTTTTCCCTTGCTCCCTTTAAGCTCTGGATTAAATTCAGTAAGTGACCTGTCAACAACCTTCCATAGAGTATTGCCTATGGCAAATATTTCACCTTTCTGCATTGCTACGTCAGCAGCAATTTGCTCGGCCCGAACTGTTGAGTTGATATCTTCCACTTTTTCGCCAACCTCACCCTTTCTGCCTTTGTAAGCGTCAGGGTCAATTTCAGTGTTAGATATGAAAAATATGATTGCATCGCCTTCTTCAACATCAATAATTCTAGTTTTTGTGTTGCCAGCCGTTGTTGTGATAACTGGATCGCTGTCTAGCACTGGGCGGATATGTCTAACAATGCCCATGCGTGGGCTGTACTGACGACCTTTCCCTTCCTGGCGTTGCTCTTGAACTCTATGTAAATACCCGTTGCCGCCCTTGTCATCACTTGGTCGCGTTCCAGGCCTTACGTCACCGCCACCATCACGACCTAAATTTAAATCGCCAGTAATTTTTAAGCGTTTAGTTATATTTACTCTTTGTGCTTTTTTGCCTACGCCCTCTCCTCTTGGAACACTAATAACTTGATGATTCAACCTGTAGCCTGTCCCATTGGCAATTGCTGCAAAAACACCAAACTCGGTGTTGTTTACTGGAGAATATGAATGGCAAAACGCAGCCGGGTCTTGCTCTTCCTCGCCACTAGGACAGACAAAAACCTCGCCATTTTCTCCAAAGCCTAAGTCCCCAGTATCTTCATCACCTGCTAAATGATGCGTCTTACGGACAAAGCCACCTTCTGCTGGGGTGTAACCTCGCTTCCAATAAAAAGCGAACAGGTCGTCGTAGATAACGTCTAAAGCGTTGTTGCCCAGGAAGATGCCCTCTAGCGATGGTGGGGCGATGCCATCTTCGGCGCTTTCAGTCCTAATGCCTTGCTCACCCACAACAAACAAAAGCTTGGCTTGTTGTTGCGTGCCCTGGCTAAACATACGAGACCAGACCAAGCGTGGCTCGATCAACATTCCACCAACTTTTTCTGTTTCGTTATACAGGCCAAAGATGATGGGTATTGGTGATGCGTAGTCTGCTAGCTCGTTTAATGTTTCAAACCCTCTTGATGGGGTAAAACGACTGGCCCCTGTGATGCTCTCTAAGTCAATCCGGCCTGACTTAGGAGCCGAGGGCATCTTTGGCTTTGGCGTCAGCAGGTAAGCAACACCAGTGAGCACAAGGCCGATAGCAAGCTGGATCAGGAACGGTTCAAAGCCTGTAGCCTGAACATCAGGAATATGCTCATATTCTGCAGGTCTTAACCGACCACGCCGCCTGACTTCAGCCGCAAACAGTTGATACTCTTTCTCTGTAATCCCAATCGTTTTAATTAATTCTTTTTCGTACGGAAGCAGTGGTACGTCGTAAACAGACGGGCCGAAGACCATTGCACTTTTTCCATTCCCCTGTTGACGTACAAGATTCCCGTCTGCCATGTGACTGCGAATGCCCAGGATTGCTGCGGTAACAGCAGAATATCCCCATCATACTCAGGCTTCTTAACCCGAAAACCCCACTTCAATAAATCACGCGATACTTCCCACTTGCTTGCCTCGTACCAGGACTGCTTGAACGGTGGCGGGTCAATGCCGATGTGCCCTAAAGCCTTGTAGCAAAGGTGGATGCAGTCAATATGACCGTCGCTGCCGTCAGCGCCTAGCCGATACGGCATCCCAATGAGATCAGCGCAGCCGGACATTATTACTAATCGGCAAGTTGCCTACAACCCGATTTGTTAAAGAACGCCTTGGCACGTCCGTTCCAACAGCATCCAGCACCGAACTCAGTTCCAGGTTCAAAGACGTGTTATCCCACTGCCCGCCTGTTACTTGGCCTGTGTAGGTGTGCATGATTTCATTTTCCGTTGACAATCCTGTATCAGGGTCAGGATCTTTAATGATCAGCACATCAACCTCCATTATCCAAGCCTGTTCAATTGCACTGACGCCCCAGTTGCGCGTGAGGCTGTTATTTGGGAAAACTAGCGTTGCTTCTAGCCCGTCGCCTGTGCGGTTGACTGTTACACCAGAAAAGCCAAAAGGAACAAACTGATAACCAGAGCCCTTATGCGTAATCTCTTTGCCGATAAAGAAGTTTTGAAAACGGTAAAGCTCTGTTTGCTCAGGCTTTATTCGTAGCGCATGACCAAAGGCAAAAACTGTCATAAACCTATCCTCTTGCGAGTGCTACCGCTCATTTGTAATCGTTTTAGCGTGTTCTGTTCACCGCGTTGTGCGCCTTGTGCCGCTGCACTTTGCAGCCCATTCTGGAACTGATCAGCGGTTACATAATCAACGCTGTTGATACGTTCCACGGTGTAGCGAACGTCGATTGCTGCTGCGACTGCGTTCCCGCCATCTTCACCTGATGCAGATGATCCACCATCAGAAGGAATGAGATCACCACGACTTGAACCGCGCGAATATCGGGCCATGGCTTCCCTTGGGTTGCTTTGATTAGCAACTTCAACACCAAGACGACCGCCTGGGCCTCTCTTCAAAGGCATTACTGCTTCTGGACCCGCTTCGCCCATCAGGCCAACGTCACCACCAGCCATTGGGAAGACCGTTGGCCCGCCGACGACACCACCCTTGGCATATGGCTGAATCCGACCCCCTTGGATGACACCACCATCTGCGAGACCAAACATTTTCTTAACCGCACCAGCAATGGCTGCCTGAATCATGATCTTGGCTATATCTTTCAAGATTGAGGCAGCCATTGCCTTGAAATCAGCCTTGCCAGTAGTAATTAGTTCTATAAGTCCATCAGTCATGGTTCCTATCGCTCCCACCGCAACACCTGCGAGCTTGGGACCGACATTCATCATGTCGTTAAGACCATCCTCGAATGCATCCTTGAACTGATCGAATTCGCTCTTTGCGTCGTCGTACTTGACATTAGATGTTTCTTCTTTCGGATCGACATCCTCAGCTTCTTTGCGCTTTTTCATTAATGCATCGAGTGCATCTATTTGCGCTTGTGTAGCACCGCCCTGATTAACGATTGCTTTAAGCACGTCAATTTCTATATTTAATCGCTCGATAGTCTTCTTCTTGATCTTTTCCAGATTTACAATATCTTCTGCTCTCTGAGGGCTGATGCCTTCCCTGATTAGCTCTTCAATCCGTTCATCAACTTTTGCCTGTTCCTTAACAGCCTGCACAGCGTCTTGCAGGGGTTTGAGTGCCTTTTCGGAGAGTTCTGCTACACGTTCTTTAAGCTTCGCCGCCTGTTCTTGAGTTTGAAGGTTTCGCGCTTCTGCAGTAGCTCGCTCTATTTCCTCATTTGCGCCGCCTTCTTTAATTTTGGTAATTTTATCTTCAAGCACGGCCCGCTGGTTGGCTTGTTGAGCAATAAAACGCGCAAGACCTCCTTCAGCTTCCGCGAGATTAAGGCGTCGCCGAATACTGTTTTCTAGGTCTTGAGCCTGCTTAGTCCTGTTTTCTAGAGTGCTCTTAGTTCCGCCACTGTCGCCTCCGGGTTCTGTAGACGGGTCGCCGTAGTCGAAAGCATCTTTTTTATCAGGCTTCTTCTTGACGCGAGTAACAATAGCTATATCTCTTTCTATTCTTGCAAGCTCTTTTTCGGCAGCTCTTCTTCTGTTGTTTGCCGCGTTTTGAGACCGTGCGCCGCCAGTCGTTCCGGTATTTTCTCTGATAATTCTTCTCTGTTTACCGGCTTGACCAGTTAACTCGCTAAGAGCTTTTTGCTTGTCGTCAGCAGTCGCTGTATCAGACTTTCCTGCTTTTACAAGCCTCTCAGTGGCCGCTGCCTGGCCGTTAATTGCGTTGGTTATCGCAACAATCCCTGCAACAATTCCAGAGACTGCCGCAATGCCTAGGAATAAAGGGTTGGTGGCTAATAGTATGCCAACTGTCGCCAATCCGGCCGATAAGATTTTTATTTTAAGGACTAGAGCCGCTATAGCACCTCCAATTCCGCCAAGCGTTGCAATAATTGCCGCGCCCTTCACGAGCAAAATGAAAGTGGTAATACCAGCAGCGGCTGGCAAAAATACTGCCATAAATCCAGATATGGATTTCTTGATAAGCTCAATCCCGCTAACAACTTTTGGCGTCAGGTCCGTTATAAACTCAGCAAAAGCATTCTGGAAATTTGCTCCAGTTTCAAGCAAAGAGTTGCCAACGCTTGCTCTCATCTCGTCGAATGCTACTGAAAGTCTTGCCCCAGCCTCTTCATTAGAGCCTGCAATAGTCTTTGCAGTGCCCTCAAATTCAACCCCTAGTTGCTCAATAAATTTCATCAACTCATTCAGTCCGACCGTGCCAGCCTTGAGATTCTTTTGAAGCTCAGGCAACGTCATCTTGTTAGCCTTGGCAAACAAAGTCACAGCGCCTGGAAGTCTCTCTCCAAGCTGCCCAGAAAGTTCTTCTGCAGAAACCTTGCCTTTACTGAACACCTGAACCATCGCCGTAATGGCGCCTTTTACGTCCTCGGAGCTTCCGCCCGTTGCTTTGATGGCCGCAGTTACATTCTTAAAAGTAGTCTCTGCATCGCCAACAGGACCACCTGCACCCGTTACTGCTGCAGCAAGCCTTGTTATTCCACGAACAGCCTGTTCTTGTGGAACATTTAATTCCTGAGTGGCTCGTGAGGCCGTTTCTAGAGCACTGTTAAAGTCATCTTGATTTGGAACAACTCCTTCAAGAGCGATCTTGAGTTTGCCAATTTGCGCTGCATAATCTGCAGCGTCTCCAACGGATTTCCTGACGTTCCCAACTTGAGCACCAATTGCAGCGCCAGCAAAAGCTCCCTGAACACCACCGAAGGCGCCCAACGCACCGCCCACCGCACCTTCAGGTCCACCAAAAATTCCACCAGAAATGACTGCACCCGCCACCTGTGTCGCCTGACGGGCTCCACCGCCACCACCTCTTCGACCTTGAGCCTTGCTTAGTTGTCTTTCATATTTTGCAATGTCAGCAGTTAGCTCTTTGAACTCTTTGCTGTTTATGTCTGCTTCTCTTCTTAAGGCCCTTAATGCTGTAACTTGCCCTTCAATCGTACTGATGCTTTTATTGCCTTGCCTTGCAAAATCGTTTATTGATCTTCTTACTTTCTCGACAGAAGGCCCCGTCTGACCTGCTATTACTTTTAAATTTTTTATTGAATTACCAATCTTGTCAATTATCTGCTGAGAGCCAGATCCAGCCTTGAAATCAAGCCTGATGGAAAGAGTGTCAATTGCCTTTGCCATCAGAGCGTTTCCGGAGTTCCTTTAGGGCTGCCGCCTCCATTATCTGGAGACGCTCGAGCATGTCTCTACGATCCTCCACATTGTAGAGGCCAAACAAGCCTTCGGAACCTAGCAGTACCTCATATTTCAATCCGACATATCCACTCATTGAAACCTGCCACTGGGTCTGCAGTCGCAGAAACATAATGACTGCATCCCAGTTTTCATCCCAAACCTCAAAATCCGTAGATTCCTTTAGCTTCGGCTTCGGCAGACTTATCCCAAAAGCAGCTGCATCATCATTGGTTTTGTCCTCGACTTCTTTGCCGCCGGACGCCCAATAAATCGCAGCCTCTCTTAGTTTCCCGCTTCCGCCCCCTCATAGGTTTTGGTGTAAGCCGCAAGTACAGCCTTTACCCAGTCCACATCGTCAGAGAACGATTCAAGCTCTTTGCTGGAGAAAGGCACCTCTTTGCCATCTTCATCCTGGATGCCCTCCCAACCAACCATAACTTTTTTAAGCAATGGCAGTCCTGAGTCTTCCCCCAAGGAATTAAGTTCGGAGAGTTTTACTCTTTTGAATACAGCCGTAAATTCAAATTTGTCAAATTCGCCTGGACGGTCCTCACTAGGTTCTGTTACTTGTACAGGCCATTTAAAGGTTTTAACCTTTTTACGTACAAAAGCCATTGGGTAAGTGCATAAGCAGAATTAGCTTACACAAAAAAAGGGAGCCTGAAAAGGCTCCCCATCACACGACAGAAGATCGATCAGGTGTAAACGATCTCTACCTCGTCGTTTCCAGCACTGCTAGGAATTGCCGTGAATGGAATTTCTAGCATTGCAATCCCATCAAGATCGCCATAAGAAACATCCGCAATGTCGCCTCTAGCAGAGTCAACTTTGACGATGTTTCCAGCGCCGGTTCCATGGGTAAACTCAATGATCCCAAGCGTGTCAGCCAATGCTGTCGCAAAGTAATCCTTAACGGAAAGTGCAACAGCCTCAATGCTGAGGTTTCCACTCACGCTCCTGTTTGTCAAAAGCACTTCTCCAGTGCCACCAACAAGTTCTCGATAGACAATCTCATTGCCGATATCAAGTGAATAGCTAGACAACTTGGCAGTCGTCAATCCCATTACGTTGAGACCAGTAGTGTTGCCTTGCTTGAAAATCAGGGGAGTGGCCTGATTTGCATAGGTAACACTTGGCTGAGCGCTGTCGTCTGGAGCCACATAGATTCCAGTCATCGTGAAATCAAGTGTTGGGATTTCGCCAACATTCGCTGAAACAGAGAAAGTGCCACGAGCGCCGGTCACTTTGTGCCTGACGCCATCAACGTTGTAGTGGATAGTGACTGAGTCGAAAGCTGTACTAACAGGTACGTAGGTGACGCTCGTGTTTGCAGCAACAGTTTCACTAAAGCCACAAGCTTTTAACGCTTTGCCATACCTGGGTGCAGTTCCTGCCGTGCCTGAACCTGCAAGCTCAACACTAAATGTGCATTCAACACGAGTGTTAGCCAGTAGCTGCTCGGAAGCCCCCAGGTAAGGACGAATCAAGTCACGACTAACAATGTCACTTTGCTGAGGGACAATGTTCAGATCACGAACAAGGACTGCGTCAGCTCCCGTCGGAGTCGGATCCGTCCCGTAAGTCGACTCCTCCTCGATCAGAATCAGACGTTTGCGGAGTAGCAGTGCCATCGGGTTTTTCCTTTGATGGGGTTTGTGGTTGCGTGCGCCTAATCAAAGTACGAACGCCTGTTTCAGGGTCGAGGAGGTAACTGCCACCTTGACCGCTGTGTTCATCTGCCATGGTAAATGGAGAGAGTGCTTAGGTTTTAGCCTAGTCCGAAAGGACTACTGACTCAAATCAGCCACTTCAGTGCGGTAACGAATCTCAAATTCGCAGAAAATAATTCCAGCTGGTTGGTCGGCTTCTAAAAGCTGAAAGCTTGTTTGAGCAGGCTGAACATCAATTGCATAGCCGCCCAAAGTCAGGTCAGCCATCATCTTGCTGTGAAGAGATTCAATCGTGTCATCAGCAGCTTGATCTGGAACCGTACCTCTCTCAATCACCGCAATTCTTACGCGAAGAGTCCAGTCCAGCGTTGGCAAGCTGGTGTTCTGAACAGGGGTATCTGAAACAGGCTCGATGATGATCGCAGGTGATTCATTCCTGCTCATTGGTTCAACACGGCTTCTGTAAATTCTCGTACCTACTCCCGTAGTCCCGGATAAGGCCGTTGTTATGGCAGCAAGAATGTTTTCGCGTTTTGTTGTCATCGAATTAATCCTTCATCAGCATCACACGCATAATCTTGCCATCGTCAAGCAACATTTGCTCACGCACCGTATAAGCGACCCCCTCAACAGTCATTGCGTCCCCTCGTGAGACGGTTGAAAAGTCAGATGTCTTGACCACAACTGCATAATCAGTGGTCAGTACAACTCCATCAGCAATAATTTCGTTAGGCGATTCAAAGTAGCCAACACTTGTTGTTGAGCCTTGAACGACTGGAACCGTAAAGCCAGGCGTATCAAAGAAAGCGTCTAAATCTTCGGTGAAGGCAAGTGCC
>Ga0181407_1000381_pt1 | contig 15236 bp, 10 predicted proteins | sample 30SPOviralmetaG_FD_130136 | JGI IMG/M metagenome (GOLD analysis project Ga0181407, IMG submission 130136) | Marine viral communities from the oligotrophic San Pedro Time Series (SPOT) site, San Pedro Channel, CA, USA - 30 SPOT_SRF_2012-01-26 | ecosystem: Environmental > Aquatic > Marine > Strait...
CACTTCTACAGATACTGCTGATTTCGCTGAAACACCAACAGCAAACGTTTAATAAATTACTTTTAACCAAAACTAAAGGAGTATTTGAATAGTGAGACTTACACAAGGTTGCTTCTCTTTCTTACCTGATTTAACTGATGAACAAATTGAAAAACAAGTTGCTTACGCGATTTCTCGTGGTTGGGCAATGAACGTTGAATGGACAGATGATCCACATCCTCGTAACAGCTACTGGGAATTATGGGGTTTACCATTATTCGATATTAAAGATTCTGCATCTGTAATGTTCGAATTAAATGAAGCTCGTAAAGCATGTGCAGCTGGCTACATCCGTATGAACGCATTTGATGCGAGCTACGGTACAGAAAGTTGTGTTATGTCATTCATGGTTAACCGTCCAGCTAACGAACCAGGTTTCTACCTAGATCGTACAGAAAGTGCTGGTCGTCAAATCATCTACACAATTAAAAGCTATAGTGTTCAAGCTAATGGCGAAGGTAGCCGTTACTAATTTATCTTTTAGATAATTGTGTCATTAAAATCTTTAATCAAACAAAATTGTTTGATTAAAGATTTTAAAATAATTCAATAATAAATTTTTTTAATTTGTTTAATAAAAAATGTAATAACAAAGATTTATTAAAATATATATTGATTTTTTAATTACTTTTCTTTATAATAATCTTAGAGATTGTCTCATATGCTGGTGTAGCTCAATTGGTAGAGCAACTGATTTGTAATCAGTAGGTCGGGGGTTCAAGTCCCTTCACTAGCTTATAAATATATCTACATATTGAAAATATTATTTTCTACTGTTTCATATTTTAATTAACAAAAATTTTGATTTATAAAAATTCTTTCAATCCTCTAAGATTTGTTTAAAGGATTGAAAGAATTCTTATTTTATCGAATCTTAAGTTTTAATATTTTCTAGTTAATTTAGAAAATATTATGCCGCTTTCGATTGACCTAAAAGAATATTATCTGTTAAGGATTTTAAAATTAATTTAATTGATCGAACTGCATCATCATTACCTGGAATCGGGATATCTACTAAATCCGGATCACAATTTGTATCTAAAATTGAGATTACTGGAATTCCTAGTTTTCGACATTCTCGAATAGCTGTTATTTCTCTTCTTTGATCAATAACAATTGCAATATCAGGTAAACTTGACATTTCTTTAACACCGTCTAAATGCTTACGTAACTTTTGTAATTCCGTTTGGCGTAGTGAAGCTTCTTTTTTTGGTAATAAAGCAAAAACTTGATCTGCTTCTTGTTTTTCTAATGTTTTTAAACGTGCAATACGGCTTTTTAAAGTTACCCAATTTGTTAACATTCCGCCTAACCAACGGTGATTTACATAAAAAGAATTACAACGTTTTGCTTCTTGAGCTATTATTGCGCTAGCTTGACGTTTTGTACCAATAAATAAAACTGTCTTCTTCTGCTCAGCCGCTGACTGCACATATGAATTAGCTTCTTTCAGTAATTGAGCAGATTGTACTAAATCTAAAATATGAATATTATTTCGTTCTGTATAAATATACGGGAACATTTTTGGGTTCCAACGATATGCTTTGTGACCAAAATGAACACCAGCATCTAGTAATTGGGCTAAACTAATATCAGCCATAAAATTTTTAACTCCTTAATTGTGTAATCAACAATATATACATTAATAATGTAACAAATTCTTTAGACGCTCGTCTAGGTTTTTAAGGATTTTTTACATATTCACGATTTTGTTTTGTTTCTAGTTTCTTACTTGATGAGTAACTAAAACTATTGGTATAACTTTTTGAACCAATTCCAGATGGAATTAAATGACCAATAATGATATTTTCTTTTAAACCTCTTAACCAGTCTAATCTACCTTCAATAGCAGCTTTTGTTAGAACGCGAGTCGTCTCTTGGAAACTTGCCGCTGAAATAAAACTTGGGTTATTTAAAGCAGCTTTTGTAATTCCTAATAATAACGGAACATAACAAGCTGTTTGTTTGTTTTGAGATACAACAACTTCGTTAATATATTTAATATGATATAAATCAATCACTTCTCGCGGTAATAAAGGTGTTTCACCTTCATGTGTAATTAAAACTTTGGTAGTCATTTGTTTAATAATAACTTCTAAGTGTTTATCCGCAATTGTTACTCCTTGTGATTTATAAACAGATTGAACAGAGTTCAAAATTAAAGCTTGAATCTTCTTAAAGCCTCGATAACTAGCTTCATAATTATCAGTTAAACGATATAATAATAATTTAGCATCATTGTGACAAATCATTTGTTTTATCTGTGCATAATATGAAAAATAAATTTTTAATAAGCTATGAGGATTTATTTTTTCACTTTCTTTAATTGTTGTTCCCATTTTTCTAAATTCAAATGTCGGATCAATAGTTGTCTTGCGAATTAAAAGACCTTTCTTTTGATTTTTTGGCGTATGTTTACTTACACGCTTTTTCTTACGGGCTTCTAATAATTCTTCAATTCTTGGTAAACCTTGAACAATATCTCCAGTAATTTCTTTTTCAAAATTTAATAGTCCAATTGTTTGGCCATCTTTTACAAATTCTCCATTTTTACAATATACACTATTAACTTCTTGTTCAAAATAATCTTCAGTAATAGAATGAACTCCAATTGTTCTAAAAGGATGTTCCAATAAAGCAACAGAAGCTAATTCTAAAGGTGAATTTTTATTTGTTTTAAAAGGTTGTTCTAATAATTCAGAACTTTTAAAGAATAATGTATATACATTTTCTAATCGTACACGTTCCACCTCAGGTAAAATTTCTTTACGTTTTGTTTTATAAATTTTATCTTTATGGTCTAAATAACCATACCAAGGACGTGAATCCATTGTTGATAATTTAGTTTTTGCAATATTGTTTTTTTTAATTAAAAATTCACGAACAAAAATCGGTAAACCTGATGTATAATACTTCCCTCGTTTTTTTAATAACAATCTTGGGAATTCTATTTTTTTGCAAGAATTCGAATATGAAAAATACGGTAAAACGCGATTATTAATATCGGAATAATTAATATGAATCTTTTTTTGACTAGTTGAATTTGCTTCAAATTGCTCAACTTTTGAAGGGATTATTCTGTATTTAAGATCATTATCATTAACAAAATCTTCATTTTTACAATTTGGGAAGAAATATGGACGTCCTTGCTGAATTGTTAAAAAGTTACCGTTATCAATAATTATTTTTCCAGTTTGATTTATATTTACGCCATCAACTAGGAAATCATTTGTTGTTTTATCTTTGATTTTTGCTTTTTCAATGGTAATACAATCATCATTTGTAATTAAAAATATTTGTTTATTTTGTTTCTGTTTGGATTTGAATTTTACTAATTCAACTGATTTTGGACTTATAATCTCTAAATATCCTAAAACGGTGTGAGCATTAATAAATTGATTTTGTTCAACAAGTAAACATGATTGTATATCCGTATATTTTAAATTAGGAGGCAAGTAATCTATTAAATATAATTTTTCTGATAAAACAAAATTTACATAGTTTATTTTTCTATTATTAATAATTTTTATTTGAATATTCTCATTTTTTGTGAAAGAATTCGTTAGTTTTAAATCTAAGGAATTAGTTACAAGATTTAATTGATCTGGATTTTTAATCTTTTGACCTGAATTATATAAATAATTAAATTGATTTTTTAGGTAGAAGGTCGAATTTGATATTTTATCTTGATCTAATATGTTATCAATTGGTTTTGGAAGTGGAACTTCAAAAATTTCAATAGGACGAATTAATAACTGCGATTGTGTTCCAACTTTAAGAACTTCACACAATGATGGTTGTGTAATTTTAATAGTGTTTAAAATTAATTCACCTGGATAAAAAATTTGATTATGTAAATTTTTTAAATCATTCCCAGTATATACAATGCCAGGTTTTAAAGTAATTTCCTGAACAATTCCATTTTTTTCAAAAACTTTCACAACTCCAGATGTTCGTGAATAAATGTTTGGGATTATCTCAAAATTTTCGGAAATAAAACTGTCAGGTTCAATTAAGAGTAAACTATTTTCGCAATTTAAAGTGTGCGTTTCTTCTGGGACCCAAATAATCGTTCGATGATCGTGGTTTTGAGTATTTAGAACAAAGTATATTAAAGGATTTAAATATGCTATTTTTTTTCGATTATTTCGACGATTAAAATAAGGAGTTCCACCTGTTAATGAAATAAATTGATTTGTGATTAGTGTTGCAAAATTTTTTTGAGAATTTTTATTTATATACAATTCTGAATTTTGTAACTCTAAATTAATAATATATGAGCGATCTTGAATATTTAAAACATATTCGTTTATATTTCTTGTTTGTGGTAATTTTTGAATATTCGAATCATTAAAGAATGAAATCTGACTGTTGATTTCAACAAATTGCTCAAATAGTTGATTACTGTTCGAAATGAAATTAACAAATCCACTGTATTCATTCAAAATTTTACTTCGAAAAATAAAATTATTTTTATTAATTTTATAATCTGGGTAGAAGTTTAAAAATGAATTCATTGGAGCTTGGTAAACTTGGCCTGATAAAATCCATAACAACTTATTTTGTGTTGTTGCATTTGTTTTGCTTTTTAAATGTGGCATAAAAATTTCGCCGGAAGAATTACTCAAAACATGTTTGGTTTCAGTTCGAGTTTGTTTTATATTTCCGGCTAATTGGCCTAGAATAAAATCTTCTTTAACCAATTGATTATTTTTTATAAATAAAATTGTATTTCGCGGTAATTCAAGTTGAATAGTTTTTTCCAACTTATTGGTAGGAATAATTGATAAAGAGCCTGAACTTTCAGTTAATAATACATTTTCCCCTCGGTTTGTTCGAAGTGTTGATGTTTTAAGGACGTCAGAAAATTCAATAAGACCATTGATTGGACTTATTAATTGTTGATTTGCTTCTGATGTAAAAATACCACCAGTATGAAATGTTCGCATAGTTAATTGAGTACCAGGCTCACCAATGGATTGGCCCGCAATAATCCCAATAGCCTCACCCATATCTACTAAATTTTCACATGCTAAATCCCAACCATAACATTTTTGACAAATCGATCTATAAAGTGAACATGTTAAAGGTGAACGAATATAACATTTATCAATATTTCTTTGTTTAAAAGTTCGGATCAAATTTGGTGTTATTTGTGTATTAACATCGGCAATTAATTCATTTGTCTTAGGATCATAAACCGGCTTATTTAATAAACGACCTAATATTTTTTCATAAAATAGGTTTGTTGATTGTTTTTCATCTTTCATATTAATGAAAAGAAATGAGTGGTTAGTTAAACAATCTTTTTCTCGAATAATAATATCTTGCGCGACATCAATCAGACGACGAGTTAAATAACCCGAATTAGCAGTTTTTAATGCAGTATCTACAATTCCTTTTCTAGCACCATAGCCAGACATTAAATAATCTGTTATCGTTAATCCTTCTCGGAAATTTTTCTTAATGGGTAAATTCATAATTTCCCCACTAGGATCGGACATTAAACCCCGCATTCCTACAAGTTGTCGAACTTGAGATAAATTCCCTCGAGCCCCAGAAAACGCCATTATATACACGGAATTTAATGGATCATATTTTTTAAAATATGAAACAACTTCATCTTTTAATAATTCACTTGTAATATTCCAAGTATCAATAACTTTTTGAAATCGTTCAACGTCAGTAATTTTTCCTTTAAAGCAAATTTTTTCAGTGTTTAAAATTTCTTTTGTAGCATTTTCTAACATCGAACTTTTAACATATGGAACTCGTAAATCTTCAATACTAATTGAAATCCCAGCTTGAGTAGCATATTTAAAACCCAAATATTTAAGTTCGTCCGCTAAGAAACAAGCTTTAATAGATCCATATTTAGTAAAGCTCCAGGCTAATAGCTGTTTTAATTGTTTTTTGCTAACTAGTGTGTTTTGATAAGTATATTCTTTCATAAGATTTTTTATCTTTTATTTAGATGACCTAATTAACTGTGTCAAAATGTTAGTTATAAAATATTTAAGGTTTTTTGGATTGTATAATTGAAAATAACACGTCCTGTTGTTGTTTGCATATATGTAACAATGGATTTACCATGTTTGTCTTTTCTAATTTGTAAATTTTCATAATATTCAATTGAAGTTAAATCATCTAAAGTAATCTTTTTAATTAAATTATCCGGTTGAGTAACTTCTTTGTTATATCGAACCCAAATGGATGAGTGCAATTCAATTTGTTCTTGATTATAAGCAAGGATAACATCTTCTAAATTTGAAAAATAATGGTTTGAACCAAGTAAATTTTTAATATTATTAACTGTTAAATAATAACATCCTAAAACCATATCTTGACTTGGCATAATAATAGGATCACCGTTTGCAGGTGATAAAAAATTATATGGTGCTAACATTAACATATAACATTCAGCTTGTGCTTCTAATGATAATGGAATATGTACTGCCATTTGATCTCCATCAAAATCTGCGTTAAATGCCGAACACACTAAAGGATGTAATTTAATAGCGCGCCCTTTAACTAAAATAGGCTCAAAAGCTTGAATCCCTAATCTATGTAATGTAGGAGCACGATTTAAGAATATAGGATGATTAGCTAATACTTCTTCTAATACAGGATCAATTAGCGGTTCATTTTGTTGTATTAGATTTTTAGCAACTTTCATGTTACTCGCTAAACCTTGGTTTATTAATTCACGAATAATAAAAGGTTGAAATAATTCTGTAGCCATTTCATAAGGTAGACCACATTGATTTAGTTTTAAACTAGGGCCTACTACAATTACTGAACGGCCTGAATAATCTACACGTTTACCTAATAAATTTTGACGAAATCGTCCATGTTTCCCTTTAATAATGTCTGATAAAGATTTTAATGGTCGATTATTTGCACTCAGTGCAACTTTACCACGTTTTCCATTATCAATTAAAGTATCAACTGCTTCTTGTAACATTCGTTTTTCATTTCGAATGATTAACTGTGGAGCATCAATTTCTAATAATCGTAATAGTCGATTATTTCTTGTGATAATACGTCGGTAAAGTTCATTTAAATCAGATGTTGCAAATCGACCACCTTCTAATTGAATCATTGGTCGTAAAGCAGGTGGAAGTACAGGTAATATAGATAAGATCATCCAGGCTGGGTTCGAACCGGTTGCTAATAAGTTTTCCAAAATTCGAATACGTTTAATTGCTTGATCTCGTAATTTATAAATTCGATGTTGTTCCCACTTTCTATACCATTGTGAGCTTTGATAATATGGTTGATCTTTTGCAAGAACTCTACTGCAATAATGAATAAAACTTCTTGTATCGTTTATTTCATAATTTAAATTTAATTTTTCTAGTTCTTTTTTAATAATTACCGTTCCAATTAAGTAATTAGGCGTTGTTCGAACTAAATATTTTGGCGTATTATATTGAGTTAATAATTTTTTTGGTTTTGGTTCTGGTTTTCGAGGATAACCAGTAAACCCTAAACGTCGACTTCTTCGGTATAATTGAAAATCCCAATGTAACGCATAGAAACTAATCTCATCATCTGCAATAAAATAAGCTAATGACGCTAATTTTATTCGTTGAATCCTTTCATCCATAGCATTAATTTGGCCAGACTTTAAAGGTTTTGGCTTTTTATCATTATCTTTTTCCTGAACAGGGATTCCTGTATCAATTTTTTTTTCACATTGTTCAACTTCAAGTAATAAGGCCATATAATTTGGTCTGCTATTTACATACCAAATATGTGTAACAGGATATACCAAATTAATATGACCCATTCTATGACGTCGAACTCTTGATTCTGTTAATTCAACACCACATCGATCACAAATTAAACCTTCATAACGTACGCGTTTATATTTCCCACATGCACATTCTAAGTTCTTATTAGGTCCAAAAATTCGTTCACAAAATAAACCATCCATTTCTGGTTTAAACGTTCGATAATTGATTGTTTCAGATTTTTGAACTTCACCAATAATTTGTCCATTTGGGAGTATTCTTTGTCCCCATTGTTTTATTCGAGTTGGAGAAGCTAATTTGATCTTAATATAATCAAATTCTTTTTCAAATCGTACCATTTTTTATATTAAAATAAAATATTACTTATATTTGATGCAGGTGGAAATGTTTTAGTCATTGGATCATAATTTTCCATTAAATTGACTTCAATCTCACATGTTTTATTTGCACTGAAATTTTCTAATCTATAAGTACTAATATCTAATCCAATAGATCTCAATTCTTGTAATAAAACTTTAAATGATTCTGGAATCCCTGAAGTTGGAATTGATTGTCCCTTAACAATCGCGTTTAAGGTATCATTTCGACCTTGCATATCATCTGATTTAATTGTCAAAAGTTCTTTTAATGTGTAAGCTGCACCAAATCCTTCTAAAGCCCAAACTTCCATTTCTCCAAACCGTTGGCCACCATGTTGTGCTTTACCACCTAAAGGTTGTTGTGTCACTAATGAATATGGTCCTGTTGCTCGTGCATGCATTTTATCATCGACTAAATGAATAAGTTTTAACATGTAAGCATTCCCAACGGTAATTGGGTTATCAAATTCTTTCCCTGTTCGCCCATCAATTAAGATCATTTTCCCAGGTGAATACGGATTAAATAACCAAGCTTCATTATTCTCAATAGAAGCTTCTCTTAATTTTTTATTTATTAAAATACGTGAAACTTCTTGACCATAAAGTTCATCAAATGGAAGGATTTTAAAGCGCCTATTTAATTTTTGGCCTGCTAATCCTAATAAACATTCATATAATTGCCCAACATTCATTCGAGATGGCACCCCTAATGGATTTAAGATAATATCGACAGGTGTTCCATCAGGTAAAAATGGCATATCTTGTCGTGGTAAAATTCTTGAGATAATCCCTTTGTTACCATGACGACCAGCAATTTTATCTCCAACTTGAATCTTTCTTATTTGTGCAATAAAAACCTGAATTTTCTCAAATTCATAGGCTAATTTATTCTTTCGTCTAAAGATAATTGTTCGAATTACGCGACCATATTCTCCACTTGGCATTCTAAAAGAACTATCTCGAACACCTTTTGCTTTTGCGCCAAAAATAGCACGTAATAATTTTGCTTCAGGTAGTTGTTCAGAATCATCTTTTGGTGTTACTTTTCCAACTAAAATATCACCAGGTTTAACAAATGTTCCTATAGAAACAATTCCATCTTCATTTAATGATTGAACTTCTACAGGATTAATGTTTGGAATATGTTTTGTTGTTTGTTCACGACCTTCATTTGTTACGCCAATTTCAATTTCATACCGTTCAATATGAATTGATGTAAAAACATCGTCATAAACTAATCTTTCATTGATTAAAATTGCATCTTCAAAATTGTATCCTTCCCATGGCATATAAGCAACAGTAACATTTTGGCCTAAAGCTAGTTCACCACCACTAATACTAGGACCATCCGCTAATACTTGGCCTGATTCAACAGTTTCTCCTTTCCAAACAATGGGTCGTTGATTAATACATGTTTCTTGATTTGAACGTTGGTATTTCTGCAACCTATATTCAGATTTTCGGCCAGATTTTTCAGTTATAATAATTTTTTTAGAACTTACAAAATCAACTGTTCCTGACTTAATAGCATTAATTGTCATTCCAGAATCCGCTGCTATTTGATTTTCTAAACCGGTTCCAATAATCGGTCGCTGAGGAATTAATAATGGTACAGATTGTCTTTGCATATTTGATCCCATTAGAGCACGATTTGCATCATCATGTTCAAAAAATGGAATTAAAGAAGCAGCAGCAGATACTACTTGTACTGTTGATATAGCAATAAAATCGACTTCGGAAGGACTTACAGTGATAAAATCTTGTTTATATCGAACTGGTATTGAACTTTTTGTTAAATAATTTTCTTCATTAGTTGAAATATCAGCAGGAGCAATTTTATAAAAATCTTCAATATCAGCTGTTAAATAAATAGGTTTACCAGTTTTCAAAACTTTACCATTAATAACTCGCCAAAAAGGTGTTTCTAAAAAACCAGATTCATTTACTCGGGCGCAAGTTGTTAAAGAAGCAATTAATCCTACATTTTGGCCTTCAGGAGTTTCAATGGGACAAATTCGACCATAATGACTTGGATGAATATCTCGAACAGTAAAACTAATTCGATCACGATCAAATCCACCAGGGCCTAATCCACTTATTCGTCTTTTATGAGTTAAAGATGCTAATGGATTTGTTTGATCCATATATTGTGATAATTGGCTAGATCCAAAAAATTCCTTAACAGTTGCTGAAATTACATTTGAACTTAGAATTAAAGGTGATTCAGCTTTATATACTTGACTTAAAATTTTTCGGGATAATCGTTGGAATCCAACTCTAAATAATTGCTGTAATAACTCTCCGACAGATCTAACTCGACGATTTTTTAAATGATCAATATCATCCCCAGCCGTTTTTGTGATAGATAATGTGATTAAATAATCAATAATTGCAAAAATATCATCATAACTAATTGTTGATAATTGACTGGAGATTTTTAAGTTTAATTTTTGATTTAGTTTGTGTCGTCCTATCTTGCCTAGGCGATAATAACGAGAATCAAAAATTCTTGAAAATTCAGAAATATTTTTATACGATTCATCAATATTAAATCGTAAAAGAGGATTATTTGTGTTTACAGATGTTGTTAAAAATGGTGAATCAAAAAAGAAAAAATCTGAATGTTCTAAATTTTTAGAAATTTCAAGATCTTTCAGTCCCATTTCTCGAAGTAAATGAATTACAGGTTTTTTTGTGATTTTATCGATCTGAATAACAATATCATCTTCAAATCTATTAGTAATAGGGTATTTGTATACATCAATCTTTTTATCACGTAAAAAGCCAAAACGAATCCATGAACCATATTCAGGTATTAATGTAGCAGTATAAACATCTTTATTTTCATATTTATCCTTGTAAATATCTTTCTTCTCAAAGTAATCTTTATTTTTAATAATGTCACTTCGTCGATAATTTTTAATTAGTGGATAATGAATTACAGATTTTAAATTTTTACTTTCTTCAAAAATATTTACTATTGTTCTAGCTTTTTTAATATTTTGATTCAATTGGATTTTTAAAAATGAAAGATTAGTGGTGAATTCTAATTTTTCGACCATGTCTTGAAAAATCAAAAGATTTGGATTTTTAAAAATTTCGTGACTTTTCCTTTGAGAATTTTGAATAATTTGGTTATATTTATCTGTTTTTTGAATCCATAAATTTAAGTTTTTCTGATCAATTTCTGATTGATATAAATCATATAATGATTTTGAATTTGGTAGAAATTTTTGAAAAATTTCTTCATTATATAATTGAGTTAATTGTGGAACTTGAGATGAGTTTTTATTTAATAAAATAGTAAGTTTTTTAATTTTATTATGATAAATTAATTGTAGTGGGTTTTCATTATCCTTTCCAGAATTTTCTTTCTTTTGATAAATAAGAGCTTGTAGAATTTGATATTTAATAATTGATTTTAAAAGGGTATTAAAATAATTTAAAATTTTTAATTCTTCTTGTTTATCGAAGTTATTTTCAATAATTAATTGATTTTTATACTTAGCAATTAATTTTAAAAATTTTTTAATTCGTTTTGATTTAACTTTAGTATTAACCGTTTGTGAGACGATATTATAAATTTTAAAAAATTTAATAACGTTTAAGGTATTATTAATATCTTTTAATTCATTGGATTTTTGTATAAACTTGGATGTTTTAACAATTGGTGATAAAGATGAAATATTAGGACTTTTTAATAGACCAAAAGAGGTTTGGGTAAAAGGGCGAATCTTGTGAAAATCGTTTGAAAGGATTAGTTTATTTAATTTTCGTCTTTTTTGCTTCTTATTTTTGTCAAAATAAACGCCTGGACTTCTAATTACTTGGCTTACAATAATTCTTTCACACCCATTTATAATAAATGTTGCTGTTGTAGTCATTAATGGCAAATTAGCAATCGGTAATCGCGCCTGTCGCATCATTGTGTTTGTACGCTTATTCCGCATTTCAATCGGTATAATTAATTGCGCAACATAATTTGCTGTATACCGTTTTGCACTGGAAGCATTATATATTGGTTTAACTAATTTGTATTCTTGACCAAAGAAAACATACTCAATATTTCCACTAAAATCTAAAACGGAAGAAAAATTTGAAAGTTCATCCGTTAAGCCTTGTGATATAAACCAACAAAAACTTACCCGTTGCATTTCAATAAAATCCGGTAAAGCGGTTACATAATTCATGTATTTTTTCATAAGTTTTGTTTTTAAAAATTTATGTCATATTTTATGAAAATCAAGGTTATTTATTTTACATTCTCTTAAGACTAAAAAATCAAATTATTATTTAAAAATAATAATTTGATTTAATAATCTTCGATTATTAACACATTTTTAGCTTCAATGCTAATTGTGATTTCTTACGTGCAGCGGTATTTTTATGAAAAATGTGTTTTTTCGAACCTTTATCAATTAAGCTGTAAAGTGAGCTTAAGATAATTTGTGCTTTTACTTTATCTGCTGGATCACCTGAAATTTTGTATTCATCTAATCGTTTAAAAAACATTTTAATTAATGTTCGAACCGAACTTTTATAAAATTTGTTTTGTAAGCGATTTCTTTCATTAATTCGTATCCGTTTTAATGCTGATTTATTATTAGCCATAAAAATATTATCGAGTTTTTTAATGTTTTGATTTAAAATAATGTCATTTACGGATTAATAATATCTTAGATTAGTTAAATATACTAGATTTAACTACATTTTTTAAGTTTTTTGTAACAAAAATTTAATTTTTCCTAATTTTTTTTTAAAAGCTTGATAAGATGACTGTTTTTAGGCAAAATATTAATAAAAAATCATTCTTTTCTAGAAATTAATATGGCAAAAAGTAAAGGCTCTCGTATTCTAATTACATTAGAGTGTACAGAATGTCGTTCAAATGAAAATAAACGGTCTGCTGGGGTATCAAGATATACTACTGAAAAGAACCGTCGAAATACTCCTGAACGATTAGAACTAAAAAAATACTGTTCACATTGTAATTCATCAACTGTACATAAAGAAATTAAATAAATTATGTTATCACAAAAACAAAGACAATCACCAATTGGTTTAAATCAAAAAATCGACTATAAAGATATTGATTTATTAAAATTATTTATTACAGAACAAGGAAAAATTCTTCCACGCCGTGCCACAGGAGTAACTGTTCAACAACAACGCCAATTAGCTAAAGCTATTAAAAGAGCACGAGTATTATCACTATTACCATTTGTAGCATCAAATTCTGTATAATTTATTTTGAGTTATTATATTAAATTTAATAAAAACAATCGTTTAATATAATAACTTTCACTTTATAATATTTGTTAATATTAATTTATTTATTTATATTCTAAGGAATAGCAAATGGGCCGTAGTCAACGAAACGATAATTTTATTGATAAAACATTTACTATTGTTGCTGATATCCTTTTAAAAATTCTACCGGCAAGTAAACAAGAAAAACAAGCTTTTTTTTATTACCGTGATGGAATGTCAGCACAATCTGAAGGTGAATATGCTGAAGCTTTAGAAAATTATTATGAAGCTTTACAATTAGAAGAAGATCCGTATGATCGTAGCTATATTTTGTATAATATTGGTTTAATTTATTCTAGTAATGGTGAATATGTACAAGCACTTGAATATTACCACCAAGCTTTAGAATTAAATTTAAATCTTCCCCAAGCTTTAAATAATATTGCAGTGATTTATCATTACCAAGGGGTAAAAGCTTCGAAAAAACAAAATTTAGAGGTTGCAAAAGGTTTATTTGACAAAGCAGCTGAATATTGGCGACAAGCCATAAAATTAGCGCCTAATAATTATATTGAAGCACAAAATTGGCTTAAAACAACCGGTCGACTAGCTTCAGATACTTTTTATTAATTTATCCCTTTACTTTAACGGATTTAATAATTTTTAAAAGACATATCAATAAATCAAGCATTAAAAATGAAAACTTAAGTTTTATAAAAAATAATAATGTTTAATTGTAATCATCTAGTTAATTAAAACGGATTCCTTTAAACATTATTCTTATAAACGTTAAATTGAAAAATTTTTTACAGTTTTTTTATTAGAATTAAGGAATTCAATTTTTAACTTATTGATTTGAGTATTTTAATATTTTTTGTTTAAAGTTTTAACGTATTTAATTCAATAATTCAAACTATTTTGTTGTACAATGTTATATAGTTAATAAATTTAAAGTTTGTTATTATTTTGAATAGTACGTCAAATCCTGAAAGTATATTTATTCTTAAATATTTAAATATGTTAAGCAAAAATGGTAGAAACTAAAAACAAAGGTTACGTTACTCAAATTATTGGTCCTGTATTAGATATCGCATTTACTGAAGGTAATTTACCTCCAATTTACAGTGCAATTAGTATTACTTTAGATAACGGTGAGTCTACAATTGTAGAAGTTCAACAATTATTAGGTGACAACAAAGTTCGTGCAGTATCGATGCGTTCAACTGATGGTTTAAAACGTGGTACAGAAGCAATCGATTTAGGTTCGCCAATCTCTGTTCCTGTAGGTACAACAACTTTAGGTCGAATTTTCAATGTAATTGGTGAACCTGTAGATAACCAAGGTGATGTTTCATATGAAGAAACTTTACCAATTCACCGTGAAGCTCCTGCATTTACTGAGTTAGAAACAAAACCATCAATTTTCGAAACTGGTATTAAAGTGGTAGATTTATTAGCACCATACCGTCGTGGTGGTAAAATTGGTTTATTCGGTGGTGCCGGTGTAGGTAAAACTGTATTAATTATGGAATTAATTAATAATATTGCTAAAGCACACGGTGGTGTATCAGTATTTGGTGGTGTAGGTGAGCGTACCCGTGAAGGTAACGATTTATACGAAGAAATGAAAGAATCTGGTGTAATTAACGAGAAAAATTTCACAGAATCAAAAGTAGCATTAGTATACGGTCAAATGAATGAGCCTCCAGGGGCACGTATGCGTGTAGGTTTAACGGCTTTAACAATGGCTGAATATTTCCGTGACGTAAATAAACAGGATGTTTTATTATTCATTGATAATATTTTACGTTTTACTCAAGCATGATCTGAA
>Ga0181407_1000388_pt1 | contig 15082 bp, 26 predicted proteins | sample 30SPOviralmetaG_FD_130136 | JGI IMG/M metagenome (GOLD analysis project Ga0181407, IMG submission 130136) | Marine viral communities from the oligotrophic San Pedro Time Series (SPOT) site, San Pedro Channel, CA, USA - 30 SPOT_SRF_2012-01-26 | ecosystem: Environmental > Aquatic > Marine > Strait...
CCTTCTTGGATTTCTTGCTCTGCACTGTCTATATTACCCGTATTAGTGGCGCTCAGAAGCTCTTCTGTCTCAACCACGTATGCTACGGCTCCGTGGCCTTGAGCCTCGGCTACAGCGCATTTGTAGTACGATTGATAGGCATTTGCACGGCTAGCTGGAGAATGACAAGAGGTAATCTCGTCAAAATCACTCATTCTGAGCACATCTATCGGATGTCGAGTGATAATAATGGAAAATTTGTCATTATCGATGTTATTTATCTCTTTTTTGATGTATCCGGCGTTCTTTTTCCAATATTCGCCGTATTCAGTGGCTAAATCGGTTAAATTGTAGCCGGCAGGCCCTGCAACTCCCGGATTTACGACATATAAGTAAATTTGAGTGTTAATTCTCTGAAAATTCTCATATTCCTTCTCATCAAGCGCTGCTTTCAGCATTTTTCCGGTAACTCGGTTTGGTGTATCGATACCCCTGCCATCTGCTAACTTATAGTTGATATTATCCGCGTGTTTATAGACTTTTTGGTATAATTCGTCTTTTCTTCGGCTTAAATCAGCCAATTTGGAGAAAAGCTTGCCGATTTTCATCTGAATCTTCTTAACTTTCTTCTTTTCGGGCTGTCCGGCCTGCATACCAATCAAAGTATTCATTAAATCATCGGCTGTGCGCAGATCACGCTCGGCATATACCATACCTTTCTCCCAATCTACATCATACTCTTGAGATCTGAAGAATTCTGCAAACTTTCCAAGCTCTGTGGATGGATCAAGCGTTGGAAATGGTATAACGGTGCGCATTTTGCCACTGAAAAGGTCATTCAGAGGCAGATTGGCTGGATCTAAGTCGTCTAAAACATCTTCAAGTGCTCGCATCTCGTCTTCAGTGACTTCCCGAAGCACTTTTTCACTAACCGGAACACAATTTGGCACATTTTTGCCACTTTTCTTCTTCATCCCGACTTGTTTGTACCCGTCCCAGCACTTTTCTTGTAAAGTGTCCAAAAGATTGGCTGTTTTTAGCAGGATTTGTTCATCATTTAGCATTGGCTTTCCATTCGCAATAGTCACACGACATTTCGTCGGTTAAAGGCATGCCACAATTGGGACATTTCTTAGATTTTACCATAGATAACATGTTTTTTATTCCTTCATTGATTTAGAACCGCGACATTTCCACTTTTTACGGGATAATGCGTTGGCACATGGGGGATTTTTACACTTTTTAATCTTTGCTGAGCGCGCGCAGTACGCATCACCCTTAGCTGTACCGGGTCTGATGCGGTCTCCGCCGCCTTTTGCTTGTCCTTTTTGTCCAAATGAGCGACATTTGCCGTCTACACGCTTCGCAAAGCGCTTTCCTTTGGAGGGTTTACAAGCTTTCTTCTTTTTTTTCTCTTCTAAACTGTCCATTAAAATAACATCACCATCTTCGTGAACTTTTATATTGCTCGAAGAGTCTATAATCTTGTTTATCTCTTCTTTTGAAGCCTTTGTATGTTTTTTCAGTGCGTCCATACCAGCAGCACCACCCTCATCGCGTAAAGCTTTTATAACTTTTGCTTTTAAATTAGATTTTTCCTCTTTTTCAATTAAAACTTGGGTCAATTCATCTTCAATCATAATTTGGAGAGACTCTTTCTTGGAATTACCCCAGTTTTTAGCACCAACCTTGCGACATTTAACAAGAGCACCGGAAGCATATGCACTTGGCCACACTTTATAGCGTGATTTTACCTTACTGTAACAAGCGTCCTTTTTGCCAGAAGACTTTTTCTTCTTTTTCTTCTCGTCAAGGACTGCCTCTAACTCTTCTTGAATAATTTGTTCTAAATCCATGTATAATTCCTCATTTTTCTTAGATTTTGCTTTCTTACCCCATGATTTTCCTTTACCGCGCTCTTTACAGGCGCCCGGGGTTGGTCTGCAAGCAGGATATTTCTTGCGTTTTTCGCCTGAGCCACGCCCACAAGCCTTATAGCCACCGCTTCCATCAGGAGAATTGCAGTCAACCCATCCTTTTTTAGAACCCTTGGCTCCCTTCCTACCAAACCAGTCTCTCAGTGAGGACTCTTTACTTGATTCAGAGCCGGCTTTTTTCTTTTTTTCGTCCATTGGACCATACAAATCATTCATTTTTAGACATTTCCAAAGCTTTCTCCAATAAATAGATCGGAATTTCACTATTGTCTATGTCTTTTATCTCTTCAATGGTAGCCCACCTATAATCATCGTGCTCAATATCACCAGTATGAGGGTTTGGTTTATCAACATTTACCTCTCCTGTCCACTTTGTAGTCAAAAAATAGTACTTTTTATCTTTAGGCTCACCCAGATAGATGAGATCGGAAACATTACACTTTAAATCTGCTTCTTCGTCTAGCTCCCTAACGGCCCCTGCTTCAATTGAATCGTCTTCTTCATCAATATGCCCGCCGGGAATCGTCCATTGACCCTCACGATGGTCTATATTGGAGCGCCTAATAACTAAAAATTGCTGTTTATCGTTAAGGCAAACAACAATTCCTACTGTTTTTAACTCACCTTCGGTGAGAAAGCTATTCCATTTATAACTCATTTACAAGCTCTATAGTCTTTAACACTCCCTCTACAGAAAGCTCCCAGTGAATCATCAAGATTGATATTTTTTATAGGAGCTACCCAGATCATATTTTCTTGAATTTGGGTGCCAAAAGCATATTGTACATCAACTCCATATAATATTCCAACTAATTCTCCATCAGTGTTATATACCCCCGAGCCAGAACACCCAAACCAGCCATAGGTGTTGACTATTAACTGAGTTCCAGAGCCAGCAACCTCTTCGTACCCTACAATTCTGCCGGTAAATGACATCAGCTTATGCCATGAGGGGTGTCCTGAATAAACAATGTCAGTACCGATATCATAACTCTTAGTTGGTTTCCAGCTCATTGGTTTAACATGGTAAAACTCTTTCTTTAAAACTAGAACAGCGATATCGTGTTCTTTACTTTGATAAATTAATACTGCTGTTCTTTGTTCATCGTCATTTGACACAAGATATTCCATCCCAAGGGGTCCATCTGCGACATGTCGAGCTGTCAATATCAGAGTCAAATCTTTATATTGCACTACCGTGCCGCTGCCATGCCCACCACCAGTCATAACCTTTACAGCCGCATTCCTTACTTTTTTCTCTACTGAACTAAGCGATTTGCTAACTTTTTCTACTGGGTTGCGAGGTTTATAATTATCTGCGCCACTCGCAGTAAAACTCACCATGGTTGTCAGGCACAAACCTACAATCATCATACACTTAATAAATTTATTCATTTTTTGTTCCTTTTATTCGCCAGTATCTGGCTCTATATATCGATATCCAACTTCAACTAGATGACCAGCGGCCGGGAGTACTGTAAAATATACTGTGTTATATGTTTCACTATAAACCCAATCATGGTTTAACGATCCGTTTATAAATACTCTAATCGAATCCGTTTCTGCTTTATGAGTTAATAGTATTTCTTCAACTGGCTCAATTGAATGAGTAGCATCAGTGACTCCGGGAGACCAGTCAGTGTCACATATATCGACTACAACACCGCCAAGTAAGCTTGTAGCTTCCATATATCTATCTCCTACATCCATTGGGTTCGGCGGGTAATCACAAAGAGTATAATCAGCCTCAACATTTATTATGCTGGCCATAAAAACTGAACCCATTCTCAAAGAACCATACCAACTTATAAAGTCAGATACAGCTGGATATTCTACATCGCTCTGTTCTTCTTCATCGGAAACAAATACCACTAATAAGCCAGCATCTGGCCGCATCCAAGTTGAAGAGTAAGGATTATGATTAATATAATCGTATACAGAATTAAATCCCTCTTCATATGGAGCTGAAGTCAGGGTTGCCAACATTGCCGCGGCATCATCAATATCATCGCCGGGCACTAAAGGGAACTCCGTACTGAGAACTGCTTTTCGCGCGTCAGCGCTAATCATGACTAAACGCCAATCAGAAGTGGGTAATGCCAACAACATGGCTTCAACACCAGCTAATAATTCAGAATTAAAACGGTTCATTGAACCTGAACGGTCCACTACCCACAAAATATCAATGCCATCTACTGACATATGCTGGGTAAAAGAATCGACCCAGATTACACCCTCGTTGACTGGCACTTCTACTTCAACATAAACCGGTACTTCGACTTCCTCAGTTACAGTTACAGTCTCTACAATTGTTTCAGTTTCGGTAATCACAATAGTTTCCGGCTCACCCGGCTTAACTATCGCATAATCGTTACCACAACCCCCCAAGCCTAACACGGCAAAAATAGTAAATATTAAATTCATTCACGCGACCCCCTATATGTAATTACGAGAACTTAATCCTTTTTTTCATATAAAAGCGCAAAACTTAGAAAAATCATGTTTACAATAGATAAGATTTGAAGCTCATATACATCATTCAAATAAGCAAATCCAAGCAGAAATATATTAATAAAGATTGCCGCAATAGATAAAGTTTTTAAAATCTCTTGCAATTTGCCCATCAAAGTAACTACGAGGCTCGTGAAATAAATTCTACATTATAAGCATGAGTGAGAACAGTTCTCCCCAAACGCGTGTCGTAAATCATTAGTTTAGGAAACAGGTCGACTTGTTTTTCATCAGGGTCTTCGATGATATCGAGGATAAATGCGATGTTGCTACGCTCGGCAGCATCCCACAGCTCGCCGCCCTCGTAGTAGATGTATTTTACCAGATCACCAATTTGGAACGGGTCCATTCGTATATCAACCGCCAACAGTTATCTCCCTAAACGCCGAATTTTTTTTCATAATTTTTTCCTAAATTTTTTCCTTGTTTTGAGGGTGCAAATCGTAAAAACCAACGAGTATTGACATCTTAAGACCGTATTCTTCCAACCAATCAGGGTTAGGCGGGTCTCGATAATCAGTTTGAGTATAAGACCACTTTACTTGCCAAAAGTAAATACTAGACTCAGGCTCATAACCGACATCTTTTTTCTTGCGTGCAATCAAAACCCCATAATGACCGGTTACACAATCAACTATCATATCTCCGACAGATAACATAACATCTTTTACACGCTCACGCCAGTAATCAGTTGTCATTCTTGTAAAGGATCAGTCGTCCTTCCTCGATCATCCGATATAGGCTTTCTTCCGTATACCGCGCATTATCAGGCACAGGGGTCCAGAACAACTCCCACACCCAAATCGTGTAATTATCGCCATCAGGCATGTAACGATAGGTCCATTGCTTCCTTCGTTCGATAAGCACGGCCCAATCATGAGTGATAATATCATACAAGATATCACCCGCTTTGAGAACAGTATGTACAGAATCGCCCACATACTATATATGCAGGTTAAATCTTCAGCCACCCTTTTCGTTCTTGCTTACACAACTCTAATTGCAATAAGTAATCGGCGCTTTTGTCTTTGGTAAGCAAACAATCCTTGGCAGGTTGTATAAATTTCTCAGAATCATGGGCAACCCCTGTATGGCTCCCAATGATGTTCCACCGAATCTGAGGTATTACCACCGTATCTTCCGTGATGTACTCAGAGTCATGCTGACGCGTTGCATCCTCGGCCTTATCTGCCCAAGCTTGGTTCACACCCATGCATGCTAGCACCATGGTACCCATGATTATGGTACTCTTACGCTTTATATAATTCATTAAATAATCCTACTTAACGAGCGCTTATTCGTGTGTGGCTCGTATGGCTATAAATAGTCTTTAATTTGCTTAACAACCAAACTTAAATGATCCTCTAAAACTTCTGTTGTACGATTGTTTTTAAACCAATGTACAATGTAAATCGGCTGGTAATACACACGCTTATTGATGCGCATAATGATGCCCAATTCATAATCATCTTCATCAACATACTTATAATCTGGTGAATAATGATATCCCGTAAACTTCACAAGATCCCCCACTGCATATGTATAATTCTTTATACCAAAATCAATCGGGTCATCCATAATCTACATAGTCTATCCGCCTATTCCCTTTAAACAGATACAATCTGCTTATGGTATGCATCCAAACTCTCTCCTTAATGCCGCTGTGTGGGTACTTGATCCAAAAGATCTTGCACATATCCATGGACATATAATCTAATGCATCATCTCCATCGTATATATCCAACACAATGGCCACACCCCCATGGCATGTACATGTTACTAAGTCGCCCACCTCCAACGAATGTGGTGGTGCTCTTGCGAAGAACTCTTTCACCCGACTGTAATACCCCACAATGTATATATCTGGGAAAATTTTTAGGCGCGGTTTTTTAAAGTCTCAAATTTCTTGGCGGTATCGTGAAGGGGTATAGCTGGCCTGTCAAGGATATGTCAATATCGGCGGACATACATTCGGGGTAGGGGGGTAGGGGGTACCCCTGTCAAGTAAATGTCAAATCACTTTGTCATATTACTGTCAGGTCTTACACGCATGCAATCATACAATACATAACTGTATACATAAACAATCACTGGCGAATAGAATGCAATGATAGCACAGGTTGAACCTACTCTTTTTAATAGTCTCTTAACTCTCGGCATAGTTTCTCCTAAACAGTTACAGTATTAATACAAACAAATGTTAAACTGTATTCGTTTATGTAGTCTCGCCCCTTCGATCCCTACATGTAGTGTCACACATTCGTTCACCCATAGGGATTTGCCAATCAAATGCATATGCACACACTATATGTAGTGTCCCGTATATAGTGTCACCAAGCCATCAGCATAAAAAGCATGGCCGTCCACATACCAGCAGCCAATAGATCGTAAACAGTTTCCTCAGTTAGTGACATGAACAGTCTCCTTTAATCTTTAATGAATAGAATGTGTAGGGCCGCAAGGATATTGCAGACCGGTCCAAGTATGCAGGTGCTGACAAAGAACAGCAGCGCCCACCACAGATGTCCGTAAAAGCATTGTCCAAGTCCCGGCAGAAGTGCGGACGCGATGAATGCAGCAAATCGTTTCATGTATAACCCCCCGTTATATATATAATATACCATCTCTGGCGTTGAATGTCAAGTGTAGGATGTCAAGCGTTTGTCAAGGAAATACCGTCGAATCGGACAGAATGTGACCTTGACACAAGAAAGAGCTTGACAAAAGGTGAACAGTGTGTATGTACTAAACCCCTCGGCACAATCGTATATAAAATCATACAGTCACATCACCGAACACCGTATCAAAAAGTATACACAAGCATGTGAAGATCACCAACAGACACAACCGTATACTTTTGTATACATTAACTTACCTTACTATACAACTGATTAACTACTATACAAGCTACTGTCTGAATAGAGTTTAATGAGTTATTAAATAATGTATAGTTATCCTCATTCTTCTCTACTATTACACACACGGCTTTTGCTCTACCATCCGATAGTGTTTTTCTTTTAATGAGTTCTCCAGCCTTAAACATTGTCAGCACCAAGTTCCTCGGCCTGCTCTGTCATCTTGGCAAGATCCGCAGCGGTTAGCTTCTTCTCTTTGTGCCTCTTGTTCTGTTCCCTCACAAGTCTATTGTATCGTTTCTTCTCATACTCATTAAGGTGAAGGTTCTGAATACCTAACGCTCTCAGCTTATGCATAAACATTTTAACATTCTGAAGCCTCGCACCTTCTTTGTCTACTCGCGCATCGGCACGGGTCAATACAACCTCGCGACCGGTCAGGCGACCGTCAACGACTTCGACAACAGTTTGAGAGATATAGTATTTCATTTAGCTGCACACGCATCGTCGCATGTATATTCCATGTTGACCACGATTGCAGTCATACGGCCGTGGCTTGGCCAATAGCCAGAGCAGTCAACTTCTGTGAATTCAAACCCGGTGATCTGCCAACCGCTTGAAACTAACTTAGAGTTGCAATAGTCGATTGAAAACTGGCGTTGTGCCGAGCTATTAAAGTGGCGAGTGATCCATGCTGCTTCTGCATTTCCATAGCTCGTACGCCGGCGAATAGTGACGGTCTGATCAGGTTGGTTAATACTTGCCTGCTTCTCAAAGTCTTTAGCGAGATTGTTAAAAAGATGTTGAGCCTGACGGCCGTAACGCTCTTGGATAGTTTGGCGTCGAATGTTTGCAGGTGATGGAAAGTTTGTGCGTGGCATTGGTGTCCTCCTTGGACGGTTGAAAAGGTGGGATCTTTGTTTATACTCGCAGCCCATTCGAGAATCATGTTTAAGTTATGAGGGTGGCTAAACCTCTTATAGCCTTTACTGTAGGATCTTCATTATCTTTAACCTCAAGGGTTAGGGTTGAACATACTACTCTGCGACTAATCCAAGCCCGCCGCAGTTACCGGCTCTATGTAGTTGGGGGTTTTCATTTTCTTTACTTTGCCTCTCGCGCTTTGCGCTTTACGGGTTAGGTGTGATTAGAAGATTGCTTCACCGATGGCGATGCCAAGACCAAGGGCCAGCATCAGCAACGGAGAGAAAAGGAGGATCCCAAGAAAGTCATTCATTTAGATACCCTCGCCGTTCTCAAGTGCAGCAAGATCAGCCTTCTCCGCATCAGTCAGATACCGCGCATCTTTGCGCTTGAGGCTTTGCGCGCTCATCTTGGTCGGGTTCTTGTGTTCTGCGTTGCAGCCAGCCGCGAACGACTCAGCCCATGAAGGATCGGGGAAGTCCATAACGGCCTGCTTGCCTTGTGTGCTAGAGTTACGGAAGACAACCCACATTTTAGGGCCGACTTGCTCGACATGCCAGCCGCTGATCTGCTTCCGTGTCGGAGGTGCAGGCGCAGGCTTGTAGGTTTTCTTGGTTTGGATTTTGATTTGGTCGATTGCTCTAAGCATTGATATATCTCCTTACTTGATATACTATATTATACACTAAAAATGGGGTAAAGTCAACAACTAAGTTGTCAAGAGAATGTCAGGTAGTTTGTGACAAGAGGATAAGAGAGTAAAGCATCAGAGCGTTGACCTTAATCATTGTCCGGCAAAACTCAGGTGATACCAAGTGCAGGGCGATGGGGTGAAGGTTGGATTGTCCGCGAAGTTTCATAATGTTCTTTCCTTTCTATACATATAATATAACATATCGGGGGGGTAAATGCAAGGGTGATCGTGTCAAGAGAATGTCAAGAGACTCTTTCTAAGTCTCGTTCTGGGTAAGTGGACCAGCCCCATTTTGGTTCACTCTCGCCGGTCCAAGCTACGCGAGTGTAACCGCCGCCAGTTTTAGGCATTACCAAACCAACCTTACCGGCATAGCCCAGACGAGTAGCCCGCTTGTTGCTCTTGCCTTGAACCAACGAACCAACCTTAAACTTTGGTGGCTTCGGAAGCAGAGCCTCAATCATCTGGCTCGCGTTGTCACGGAATGAGCCAGCAAAATAGTCAGACTGCATATCGGAATAATCATCACAGCGGCGAACATGGAAGTTGCAGGCGTCGGCCTCAAGTTGAGCAGCCGTATCGCTCGCCATCGCTCCGTTAGCCAAGAATGAGCCAACATAATCTTTGTGCTGAAAACTCCAGCGCGTTCCGTTATACTCCACATCAATATCAATGCCTTGCTTCTTGAAGTGCGTTTTGATTTTCTTGATTACTGCTTTAACTTTCATGCTACCACCTTCATGTCCTTGATGTGAACCCAACCAAATGTGCGGGTCTTTGGATAATATATATGAGCCAAGGCGTCGGCTTCTTCTGCCGTATTGCGTAAATCCATCACCAAACCGAGATTTCCCTCTTTGCCGCTACTCAGCACGTATTTACTTTGAACCATGTTTCCAACTTTGATCATTTTTGCTCTCCATTTTCAAGTGAATAGAGCATATAGATTGCGCTTCCGGCAGCGGTCAAGATACTAAGGGTTGTCAATAGAATAATCATTTCTCTCCTTTCTATACATATAATATAACCCACTGAGAGGTATATGCAAGGCTATTTGTGTCAAGGGAATGTCAGTAAACGAGTTGGATGTGTTCTTTTCTTATAGTCTCACGCTTCCCGTCAGCAGCCCACTCGACGATCCACCAATCACTCGGCAGCGAGAGGGCAGGCTTGATAATGATCCCGACTGGCCCCCAGCCTTTACTTGGCGAACCATAATGGTTTCTTCGGACCAAGTTGCCGACTTTCACGCGCTCACCAATACAGTCACATCGGCCGCACCAGCAATAATGTTGCGCGGGTGCTTTTGAGGTTTGACATGAATACCATCCTCGTCAATCTCAACGACCACACCCAGTTTGCTACCGTAGTGCTTTGTTCTTACTCTCACCAAGTCACCGACTTTCATAGATTTCTCTCCTTTCATACTTATAATATAACACCGGAAGGCACCGGAGTCAAGGCTGATTCTGTCAAGGGAATGTCAACAACAAGGTCAACAGTTGTCGGGTCAAAGATTGAACCCGAACCGGGAATCGAAAGACCCCACAAATATACTAACAAATACATATACTTACCAGTTTTTAGGATCGTTGGCGTCCCAAACATCATGTGTCTGAGTCTTGGAAAGTTTCTTATTCTTGGGCTTCAAGTTAAAGTTTCTTCGGATCGCGGCTCGGCTGGATGCCTTCGCGTTTTCGCGTGCTTCCACACCAGCGTTGAACATTTGCGTTTCTGCAATCTCAGTCGGTTCCGCATCATCCCAGCGTTCATCACGAAAAGCCTCTTCTCGAATATCCATATCCATCTCGGCAAGCTCTTGGACAAGATCAGCGGCCATTCCGGTCATAGGATGCCGGCGCTTCACTGTTTCGATATTGGTGCCGATACATTCCAGCACAAGATCGATCTGTCGCTGTGTTAGGTTCAAGGTTTTAAGGTCTTCGGACATTTACACCCCACATGTGCAAGATGCCCACTTAAAGGCGAGAAAAATAAGACCAGACCAACAGGTCAGATCAGCGATAACAAGAGCGGCCATCATGCCGTTACGGTTTTGAAGCATTTGCTTTCTCCTTTCTATACATATAATATAACACCGGAAGGGGTGATCGTCAAGGTTTAAGTTGTCAAGGAATCGTCAACGAGTGAAAGGTGTTGGCTTGTTTCGGTTTCTGGTTCTGTTTGATCAGTCCACAAAACTTTAACATCTCGATTGGCGGTGTACTTGCCAGTCTCAACAATCAAGCCAAGACTAACAGACTCACCTTTGCGCCATCGTGAGCGTTGAAAGGCATATGTCACCAGATCACCGACTTTCATTCTTCTGAGCCTCGACATGTTTGCACTTCCGTCGCCAACCGAAACCGGGACAGGTGCAGGTCCAAGTGTCCCTATCTTGTGTCACGGTATAGGTGTTGCCTTTGCTTCCTTGAACCTCGTAGGTGCGAACCTCGGTCAGTTGTGGGGGATTAAATCGCTGATCCACAACCATATACTCACCAACACGGTCAAGCGTCAGAGTATCAGGCACCTCGATCCAATGCTGCGCGGACACAGCCCATTTTTGGCCGCTCATATCTGTGTAGAGCATCGGTGGCCATGTAACTTTAATAGGCAGATCCATTATAGACATCCGGGTGATTTGACGAATAGGTGAAAGCCTTTGCGCGGTTCATAGTTGATCCGGCTAATAAACATTTGTTTGGCTTCTTCTTTGGTGCCGGCAGTGACCACACCCAGAAACTTGTACTTGCCCGTTTCTTCGTTATACAGTTTTATCTCAAATGCTGTCATTTATGCCTCTGCTGGGGTGATAGTTGCAACGCTCAAGGTAGTGAAAGTATCAACCTCTTGAGGGGTGATCGTCGGATCTGCGATGGTGGCCTGCATCATCATGGCAGTGATCACCTGCTCGCATCTCATGGCTGATCGCTCGATAGGCGTCAAGTTCATTTCTTCGGTACGGATGAGTGGAATAGTAAGCATGTATTTTCTCCTTTCTACACCTATAATATAACCACTTGCGGGCTATTGTCAAGGTTTCAAATGTCAGGGGGTTGTAAAGTGTTCTAAAAACATGGCGTGAAACTTTAGCTGTACATCGGTGCCAAGAAAGATAACCGTGTAAGCCTTGGTGTATGATTTTGAAGTCTCGCCAACCTCTACAATCATACCAACCCGATGATCAGGGATTTCAGCCTGATTTGTACCATCTTTGATCCTGACCAGATCACCGGGCTTGAATCTACTCATCAGAAGGGTTTGCTTTCACTCATTGGTGAACACTCCCACACCAGCGGATTCATGATGACCGCGTTGCCGGTCATACACTTGGTAAGGTTCACATGACAAGAAGTTGTCATAGAATGAAAGCCTTTGGCTGGTGCGGTGAAGTCCGCGATGACAAAGACACCGGCAGGCGTCCGTTCTCCGATCTTTAAGCCATAGCTAAATAACTCCGCGCTTCCATTTGGATACGATACACTACTAAAAGAATACCTGTGATTACGCGCGCTTACGCCATTTTGCCATGCTTTGATGACACCATCGTTATTTGTTCTTGGTCCTGCGAATGGCATGATTTTGTTCTCCTTTAGGGCTGCCCTAAAAAGTTTAACGCACCTTAGTCAATAGCGACGATGCGTTCATTGGTTGAAAAGTAGGGGCGGGATGCGTAGGTTTTGGTGGTCATCCACATGCGTTGACACTTGGAGGCTACGGGCTTCGGAGCCATCAAGTCGGTCAGGATGATATGACCATCGAACCCGTGCTTATTGACATACTTGGTAGGAGCATCGAAGCATGTACCACCAGTCAATACGCGCTCGGTCTTTTTGCTCTGGCCCTTCTTCCAAGTATAAACCTTGTCCTCGGCAACTTGAGTATCAAAGGGGATCACCGTGAACTCTGCGATCTCCGCCAGCTTGTTCAACTCAGAGAAAAACGCAGAGAGCATGCCATCATCTACAGAGCCGGACTGATCAATGGAGATGGCGATCTTGGCTTGGCGACGGACGCGCTTGCCGGGGTGAACCTTTGGGAACCGCTTGTTAAGTCGTCGCGGAGTGCTACGCTTATCAGCGCGCTGTGATGTCTTAACAAAGTATCGCAGCACTTTGCGCCAGTCTACCTTAGTAGCGATCCGGTCCATGATGTCGGTACGCATCGACGAGGATACCGATCCCCAGTTGCGTGACTTCTCGGCTTCTTCGGCGGCTTTCTTGATAGCATCCTTCATACGCTCGCTGGCGATCTCTTGAGTTGTACCATCAACCTCACCAAAGCCATCATGTGAATCAAGCGAGTCGGCGTTGCCGAAAGGATCACCATCACCGGGTTGACCTTCACCATCGCCATCACCTTCTTCTTGTTGCTCATCGCGCATCTTTTTAAGTGCTTCAAGATACCACTCATAAGTTTTATACGGCGGCAGATCCTTGAACATGCCTTCGCCGGGGATACACGCCTGCATGTCTTCGCCGTTGACCTTGGGGCCGGGGTTAGACTCGCTTGGTAGCATGTTGGAGATATGGCAGTTGATAGCCAGATCCATAGCGATGTTATCAATCCGCTTGAGGCCATCGGCCGGCTTACGGCCTGTCACATGTTCAAATACAAGGTGGTAAAACTCATGCATTAGGATGCCTTGCTTGTGATCATCCGAAAGAGAAGCAAAAAACTCAGGGTTGTAAATCATCTCAAACTGAGCAGAGTCAGGATTGACGCGCACACCAGCGGTGGGGATCGCTGTGGATGCAATCTTGTCAATACGACGCGAAAGCGCAGCGAAGAACGGCTCACGCATAAGCAGGCGAGCGGTGTGCATGTTGAGATTGAAGGGCTTTTTAGTATCGTCAGTCATTATTGTTCTTTTCCTTACTCCTATAATATAACCGCTTGAGCGGTATAGTCAAGGAAAGTTGTGTCAAGCAAATGTCAAGGAAGTTTATACAAGGCTCTAAGTTTAACCTCATCCAGCCATCCCTGATGGCCGTCAATGTGCAGCCTGAACCGCATACGCTTGTTGGCTATATCGCCGTACTTAGCGCGTGCAGTTTCCTCGCTATCGAGAATGATAGCCGGCTTGTTGTCTCGTCGCGACCACACAAGGTCACCTATTTTAAGTTTGTCAGTCCACATCTGAAATAATCGTTAGGTCATCTTTGAAAAACCTCATGTGTTCGTCGCTTTTTAGCCATTTGATTTCATAGTGAATAACGCGGGATTCTTCATGTCTATGTTTCTTGACGATCATACCTACCCCGTGTTTAATACGGAACCGATAGGCTTGACCTTCTGAGCCGTTAAGCCTGCAAAGGTCACCTATCTCTGGTTCTCTGTCTATCGGTGGTAACCGATGGAACATTTTAGTCCTCTGTGTTCCCGCCAAGGATCTCGACAAGGTGATCACTCACCCGTGTACCTTCGGAAGTCTCGGCCTTGTGAAGGGCCACAACATTGTTGATGTTATCGGTGTCACCGAGAACGGTCCACAGCTTCATGGCAATCTCGGAAGGCAGAGCCACAAAGTATTGCGCGAGGTTAGATACTTGGTTCTCGGTCAAGTCCTCTTTGAACACATCGGATGCCTCAAACTTTTCGATCATGGCAGCGTGGTCATTGATGCCCCACTTTTCAGTCTTGGCCAGATCGCCTTCATCAAGAATGTCCTCGATGGTTACTTGCCATTCGTACTTCTCAACGAAGTCGCGGAGCGATACAGCAGCTTCAAAGCCAAGGAACGCGGTCGCGATGTTGAACAGAAGGTCACGATCACCTTCTTCACCAAAGACGCCAGCACTTTCGGCGGTGTCACAGTAACGCTTCCAAGAGCGACGAGAAGGGTAAACCTTGTTAGGCTCAAAGTCACCTTCATGCTCCAAGTGCTTCCGGTTGTGGTTAATAAAGTCCCACGCTACAGTAGGGATACGGCCATTAGCCCACTTGAGCCAATCTTCCGTGGAAGGCTCGACATCGAACACAGTCCAGCGGTCAAGCTCTGCCGGGTCCATCTCACCAACTTGGTACTGAGCGCCATGCTCGCCACCATTGACGGCGGCGACGATCAGAGTCTCCGCGTGAAGATGCCAACCGTTCAGCTTGCGGCTGTCAGTCAACTCAAAGAGTCCTTGGCGAACCTCCATAGTTGCACGGTCAACCTCATCCAAGAACAACAACAC